>Ga0307507_10000016_pt1 | contig 225984 bp, 180 predicted proteins | sample 7_EM_MG_FD_207223 | JGI IMG/M metagenome (GOLD analysis project Ga0307507, IMG submission 207223) | Populus trichocarpa ectomycorrhiza microbial communities from riparian zone in the Pacific Northwest, United States - 7_EM | ecosystem: Host-associated > Plants > Roots > Unclassified | place... | reverse complement strand
CGACCCACCCGCCATACTCGTCAGCCGAGGAATCCAAGCACGACTACTCGAACTCCTCGGCACTGACGAAACCAGACCACGCTGGCTGCAGACCTAAAACCCCATGTGCGGAAGATGCGGCTAGTCCAGTCTTGAGGCGGGCGGCACTCCCGGGGCGTTTCTACCCGGCGTCCGATGCGGACTCTTCGGCATCTTGGGATCCCGCCCCGGTGATCCGCCGCGTCGTCGCACGTACCACCAGCTCCGGTTGGAACATCACCTCGCGATGGGCGTGCGCGGCGCCGCGCTGCGCCTCCTCCAACAGCAGGTTGGTCGCGACCCAGCCGAGTTCCGCCGCGGGCTGGCGAATGGTCGTCAGCGGCAGCGGGTTCTGCTCGGCGATCTCGATGTCGTCGAATCCGACGACCGAGACCTGCTCCGGCACCCGGACGCCCTGGCCGACGAGCCCGGCCACGACTCCCAGCGCGAGCAGGTCGTTGCCGCAGGCGACGCCGGTGACCTCCGGGTACTGCTCGCGCAGCCGCGTGCTCGCCAGCTGGCCCTCGGCCGCCGTCCCCAGCGCTCCCACCTCGATGACCCGGCACGTGTCCTCGGCCAGTCCGCGCTGCTGCAGCGCGCGGCGCACTCCCTTGAGCCGCTCCCGGTATTGGTCGATCGAGAGCGGGGCGGTGACGAAGGCCAGCTGCCGGTGGCCGAGGTCGAGCAGGTGCTCGGCCGCCAGCTGCCCGCCCCTGACGTCGTCCACACGCACGGAGCAGTAGTCGCGTCGGCGGCGGCCGAGCAGAACGACCGCCGTGCCGCGTTCCCGGAGCCACTGCAGCGTGTCGTTGCGCTCGTCGACCGGGCTGATCACGACGCCGAGCACCCGCTGCTCTTCGAGCAGTTCCAGGTATGCCCGCTCCTGCTCGGCGTTCTCGTCGGAGTTGCACAGGATCAGCAGCCGCCCGTTCTCGCGGGCGGCGTCCTCCGCGCCCCGGGCGAGCTCGGTGAAGAACGGGTTGCGGATGTCCAGTGCCACGAGCCCGATCGTCGAGGCCTTACCGCCGCGCAGCTGCGCCGCGCCGGCGTGCTTGACGTAGCCCAGCGCCTCTATGGCCTCCAGGACGCGCAGGCGCTTGTCCGGGGCCACTGCGGTGGAACGGTTCAAGACGTTCGACACGGTGCCGAGGCTGACCCCGGCCTCCGCGGCCACGTCGCGGATGGTCACCGCCCGCTGCGCCGCTGACGGCTCGTCAGGCTTCGACCTGTCCTCCGACTGAACCACGACAACTCCCCGAAACCTTGACCGGCCCATAGCGCACGCTTAGTGTACCGCTTGTTTGGAACGGTTCAATCTTGTTCAAACGGGCCGCCGGACGGCTCGCCCCGGCCCGGGCGTCCGCCCCCCGTCCGCCCCACCCCTCGCTGAGGAGAGTCCATGAACTCGCGACGTACCAGACTGGCCGGGGGCGTCCTCGCGGCGCTGCTCGCGCTGAGCGGCTGCTCGTCGGCCGGCCATCCGGCGGGGACCTCCACCGGGGCCGGTGCGTCCGGCGGGGCCGCCTACACTGCGGCCGAGGTCGGGGCCGCCACCGGCACTTACCATGTCAAGCCGCTGTTCGCGGTGCCCAAGCAGCTGCCCAAGAAGTACCGGCTGGCCTTCCTCAACCCCGGCAAGAGCTATCCCTACTTCGCCACCTGGGCGGCCGGGATGCAGGCGGCGGCCACGTTCTACGGCGTCGACCTCGACCAGGCCGACCTCGACTTCAAGTACGACACCGAGCTCGCCCAGTATCAGCAGCTCTCCGTCAAGCAGCCCGACGTCGTCGGGTCCCAGCCGATGAACGAGGCGACCTACGACCAGGCGCAGCGGGACGGGACGAAGATCGTCCTGATCGACGGGGCCTTCAAGGACGTGCCGCACTTCGGGGTCGACGACGAGCAGGTCGGCAAGCTGGCGATCGACACGATGGCGGCGGCCGCCAAGGCCAAGATGACCGCAGCCTGGCAGGGTCGCAAGGTCGACGTGGTCGGGTTGACCTCGCCCAACTGCACACCGTGCGACGCCCGCGTCAAGGCGTCGTTCGCCGAGGCCGAGTCCACCCTCGGCATCCCGGCCGCGAACACCACGATGCTCACCCCACAGGGCCAGGACCCGACCACCTCCGCGGGCTCCACCTTCAACGACTTCCTCACCGCCCATCCCAACGACGCCGTCCTGGTCGTGTCCTACGGCGACGAGCCGGTGATCGGCGCGATCAACGCGGCCAAGGCCGCCAACCGCGGCGGCGACCTCCTGGCGGTCAGCAGCGGCGGCGACACCGCTGCCCGGCTCGCGCTGCGCGACAGCAGCGACAAGGGCATCCTGGTGGCCGCCATCGACTTCCAGCCGTACTCCGAGGGATGGAACTGGGTCGAGGCGGCCATCGCCACGGCCATGGGCAAGCCGTTCCAGAGCTTCGCCGTCGAACGGGTGCTGACTTCGGCCAACGTCGACCAGTACTACCCGGCGGATGCGGCCAAATGACGGCCGAGCTCTCCGCGCACTCGTTGTCGCTGTGGCGGCGCACGGCCGAGCAGGTGGCACGACCGGCTGCCGGTGAGTCCCGCTCGGCGCTGGACAACCTCGGGGTACTCAACCCGATCGGCTGGTTCAGGCCCGCGCGCCCGCCCGGCTCGGATCGCGACGGGCGCCGCCGCGCGTCCGACCGGCTGCTCGACCTCGGCATCTACGTCGCCCTGGTCGCCCTGGTCCTGTATTTCTGGCGGGCCTCGCCGTACTTCATGACCCAGCGCAACCTGCTGAACGTCGGCGCCGCGGTGGCCGTGACCGGCGTGCTCGCCGCGGGGATGACGATCGCGCTGATCGCGGGTCAGCTCGATCTGACCGTCGGCGCCAACATCGCGTTGACCAGCGTCGTGGTCGCCCTCGCCATCGAAGACCTCGGCTGGAGCACGCCGCTGGCCGTGCTGCTGGGCCTGGCCGTGGGCGTCGCGATCGGGCTGGTGAACACCGCGCTGGTCGTCGGGGCCGGCATCAACTCCATCATCGCCACCCTGGCCATGGGCATCGTCATCCGCGGCATCGCGCTCATCAGCACCGACGGCCAGACCAAAGCGCTAACTAATCTGGCACTGCCGAACTTTCTGCAGGACCGGCCGCTCGGCGTGCCGACCTCGGTGTGGATTCTGGCGGCGGTGTTCCTCCTGTCCTGGGTGGTGCTGTCGTTCACCCAGGTGGGCTGGCACATCTACGGGGTGGGCGGCAATCCGAGCGCCGCGCTACGTGCGGGCGTGCGCACCAAGCGCCTGTACGCCGGGGTCTTCATCACGACCGGGGTACTGGCCGCCCTCGGCGGGATCATCACCACCGGCACGTCGAGCAACGGCGGGCCCAACTACGCCAACGGCGCCGAGTTCGACGTGCTCACCGCGGTCCTGCTGGGCGGGATCGGCCTGGCCGGCGGGTCCGGGCGGGTCCAGCGCACGCTCGCCGGCGTGCTGGTGATCGGCGTGCTCAACAACGGCCTGACCCTGATGTCGGTCGACACCTACTATCAACAGCTCGCCCGGGGAGCGGTCTTCGTGTTCGCCGTCGTACTCGGCGCCGTCGGCGAGCGGCGGAGGGCCCGATGACCGAGAGCACTGAGACCGTCGGCGAGAACTCTGGCGAGGGCACCGGCGCCCCGGTCCTGAGTGCGCAGGGTGTCGGCAAGGTCTTCGGCCATGTCAGGGCGCTGCGTGACGTCTCCTTCGACCTGCACGCGGGCGAGGTACTCGCGGTACTGGGCGACAACGGGGCCGGGAAGAGCACGCTGATCAAGATCCTGTCCGGCGTCTACGACCTGACCGAGGGCCGGTTGCGTGTGCGCGGGCAGGAGGTCGCCTTCGGCAAGCCGGCTGACGCAGCCGCGCAGGGCATCGCGACGGTGTATCAGGACCTTGCCCTGGTCGACACCCGGGACGTGGCCGCGAACCTGTTCCTGGGCCGGGAGTTCCGGCGCGGACCGTTCGTGGACCGGCGGCGGATCTACCGGGAGGCCGAGCGGATCCTGGCCGGGCTCACCATCCAGCTGCCGTCGGTGCGCGTCCCGGTCTACCTGCTGTCCGGCGGCCAGCGGCAGGCCGTCGCCATCGCCCGGGTCCTGGTCGGCGGCGCCGAGATCGTGATCATGGACGAGCCGACCGCCGCGCTCGGGGTGCAGGAGTCCGAACGGGTCCTGCGCCTGGTGCGGGACCTGCGTGATGCGGGAAAGGCGGTCATCCTGATCAGCCACAACCTGCAACAGGTGTGGCAGACCGCGGACCGCATCATGGTCATGCACCTGGGCCGGGTCGCGGGCATCCGGCGACGCGCCGAGAGCACGGTCGAGGAGATCGTCAAGCTGATCGTGTACGGCGACGCCGAGGTGTCCGCATGACGATGCCGACGTACGGCGACCCGGCGCAGGACGGCCCGACGCGGTTCCGGGCGCCGTCCGATTCAGGCGGACAAGTCCGGTCCGTGGAGCCGGTGACCGTGCTGGCCTACTACTACCCGCAGTGGCACATCGATCGGACCAACGTGTCGATGCACGGCTCGGGCTGGACGGAGTGGCCGCTGGTCCGTCGCGCACGGCCGCGGTTCGCCGGACACGCGCAGCCCAAACGGCCGCTGTGGGGCGCGGTGGACGAGGCGAGCCCGGCGGCCGGGGGCCGGGCCGTCGACACCGCCCTGAACCACGGGATCGACGGCTTCATCGTCGACTGGTACTGGTACGACAACCAGCCGTTCCTCAACCGCGCGCTGGACGAGGGGCTGCTCGGCGCCGATCGGATCTCGGAGTTCCGCTTCGCGCTGATGTGGGCGAACCACGACTGGAACGACCTGTATCCGGCAGGCTCGGTCCACCCGGCCACCCTGCTGCCGGCGCCGAACTCGCGCTACCACGCGCGGTGCGCGTTCCGGCACGTCATCGAGCGCTACCTGCCCCACCCGTCCTACTGGCGGATCGAGGGCGCAGCGTACTTCTCCGTCTACGACGTGCCCGCGTTCGTCGCCGGCATGGGCGGAGTGGCGGCCGCCGCGGACGTGCTGGCCGGGTTCCGCGCGGCCGCGGCGGCGGCGGGCTTCGGCGACCTGCACCTCAACGGGGTCGCCAACTTCCAGATCGCCGATCCGGGGGCGATGGCCGACCGACTCGGCTTCGACAGCGTCACCCACTACACCTGGTGGCACCATCCCGACGCGGGGTTCGACTCGTTCCCGACGACCAGCTACCCGGCCGTGCACGCGCGCGCACGCCAGGTATGGCTTGAGTTCGACAGCACCCTTACCGTCCCGTACCTGCCCAACGTCACCGTCGGGTGGGATCCCAGCCCGCGCACCGTCGACTGGGACATGAAAAGCGAAGCCGGCTATCCGTACACGAGCCTTCTGGTCGACAACACCCCGGCCGCCGTGGGCGCCGCGGTCCGCGACGCCGTATCCCTCGTCGCGGCCCGGGTCGACCACCGCGTCATCACCATCAACGCCTGGAACGAATGGACCGAGGGCAGTTTCCTCGAGCCCGAGGAGCAGTACGGATTCGGCTACCTGGAAGCGGTTCGCGACGCGGTCACCGTCCGGCCCGGAGGGACAGCGTCACCCCGCCCGCGGTAGCACGCACCTTCCCATGACCACGAGCAAAGGAGCCGTGTCATGCCCCTGTCCCTCCCACGCAGACTCACCTGCGGGGCGATCGCGCACGTCATGACGGCCGCCGGCATCGCAGCCGGCGTGGCGGTCCTGGCCGCTGCCCCCGCGCGTGCCGCCGCCACCCGGGTGAACGACACCGACCCGTCCGTCTCCTACTCCAGCGGATGGACCTACTCCACCGGGCTGAGCGGCTACTACGACGGTGATGCGCACTACAGTGGCGCCACCGGGGCAACCGCCACGCTGACCTTCACCGGCACCACGGTCGCCTGGATCGGCGCGGACAACACCGACCACGGCCGCGCTGACGTCGTCATCTGCGACGCGGCCGGCGCGAACTGCGGCGCGATCACCACGGTGGACACGTACGCGTCGGCGTCCGTGCCGCAAGTGGTGCTGTTCAGTGCTTCGAGCCTGAGTACGGGCACGCATACCCTGCGCATCACCGTGCGATCCGACAGCAGCGGCTCAGGCCACTACACCGACATCGACGCGTTCCAGTTCAGCACCCCGGCCGCCGCCCTGACGGGGACGCATTACGTGGACAACGCCGCAGGTTCCTCGTGTACTGACACGGGGCCCGGCACCTCGCCGTCAGCTCCCTGGTGCGACTTCGCCAACCTGAACGGCCAGACCTTCGGCTCCGGGGCGCAGATCCTTCTCAAGCGGGGGGACACCTTCACCGGCGAGTTGGGCAGGCTCTACGGCAGCGGCACCAGCGCCGCCCCGATCGTGCTCGGAGCCTATGGTTCAGGCGCGCGGCCGCACATCACCGGCACGAGTCAGGCCGCTGATCGGGCGGTGTGGATCCAGGACGCCTCGTACTGGACGGTCCGCGACCTCGAACTGAGCAATGTCGGTGCGGGCCTGGTGTTCTGGTACACGACGAACGGGCACGCCGGCCTGACCGTGACGGACGTCTACGCCCACGATGTGCAGGGAGTCTTCGCCGGCTCGCCCGCACAGAGCGACCTGCCCGGCATGTACCACTCGGCAGGCATCCTGATCACCGGCGACGTGGCGGTGACCGCGACGGCCAGCGCCGTCACCGGGGTCACGCTCTCGAACCTGGAGGGGTACAACGACAATGACGACGTGGACATCTCAGGGTTCGACGCCAACAGCGGCGGACAGCAGGGCTTCCTCAGCACGGCCCTGGGGCACCACAGCGTGTCGCAGGTCTCGGTGCGCGAAAGCTACTTCCACCACGCCTTGTCCGGAGAGAACTTCGACAACCTACAGAACATGACCATGACCGGAGTCCGGCTGGACGACACCGGACACGGCGGCAACGCATACGGCACGACCGCCCTGTTCTTCTGGTCCTCCAGCACGGTCACGGTCGCCGACAGCATCCTCAACGGCGAGGTCTCCACGAACAGCCCGGACCAGACCGAAACGGACCTCGAGGCCTTCGACGACCACATCGCCTTCCGCGGCGATTACTTCGGCAACAGCGCCGGCGCGCCGATCGAGATTCTGGAGATCAACGGATACACGAACAACTACCAGTCCTCGCACGAGATCGCCGACAACCTGTTCACCGGCTACGGGGCCGGCGAGGCAGTTTGGGACGGTACCGGCGGCGCCCCGTCGAACTTCTCCGGCACCGCGCACGACAACCTCTACGCGGCCTCCGGCTCGGTGTTCTCGAACGGCCTCACCGGCTGGCCCTACTCGACCGGGCACACCGGCTACTTCGACTCCGATGCGCACTACATCGGCGCTGCGGGGGCGACTGCCACGTACACGTTCACCGGCACCACCGTCACCTGGATCGGCGGCAGGAATTCCGACCACGGAAAGGCCGACGTAGTGGTCTGCGATGCGTCGGGCAACAACTGCGGCGCCGTGACGACCGTTGACACTTATGCGTCGTCCTCGACTCCCCAGCAGAACCTTTACACGGCGTCCAACCTGACCAATTCGGCGCACACTCTGAAGATCACGGTTCGCTCCGACACGAGCGGTACCGGCCACTACACCGACATCGATGCCTTCGTCTCAGGGACCTCGTCCCAGACGACCGAGGTCAACGACACCGCCCCCTCGATCGCGTACTCGAACGCGTGGACGCTGACCGACAACACCGCGGCAACGGCGAGCACCGCATACAACGCGGCGTATCAGTTCTCGTCGACCCAGGGCACTAACCAGTGGCGCGAGCAGTACTACACCGCCGCCGGTGGCTGGCTCGACATCACGCCCTACGACGCCGCGAACCAGCGTTGGGGAGGCAACGGGTACGTGTCGCGTTTCGACCTTTCCCCGGACGCCTGCACCACGTGCCCGATCGCGCGGGCCTGGGTGGCGCCGAGCAGCGGGACGATCGCCATCCGCGGGCGCGTGCTGAAGGAAGCACTCGGCGGCGACGGCGTGACCGTGCGGATCACCCGCAACGGCACCCAGATCTGGCCGGTCTCGGGCGGCGCGCAGGTGCTCGGCGGCTCCGACGCCACGGGGTACGACACCAACGCCACCTTGTCCGTGGCCGCGGGCGACACCCTCAGGTTCGAGGTAGCCGACGGCGGCAACGGCGATGCCACCTCCGACGTCACCGCCTGGGCGCCGTCGATCGCGTACCAGTAGACGCGGCCGGCCGGACTCCGCCGACAAACGGGCGCAGTCCGGCCGGACCACTCGCGATGCCGCGGTGGGCCCGATCCCGACTGGGACCGAGCCCACCGCGGCCAACCGTGGACGATCGGCGGATCAGTCCTTGAGCAGGGTGAAGGTCTCGATGACCGTCTTACCCTTCTTGATCTTCACGGTGACGGCCTGCGGCTGGTAGCCGTCCTTGGCCGCGATGACCGTCAGGGGGTTGTTGCGCACGTCGAGCCAGAGCGCGTATGCGCCGGTGGTGTCGGTGTGCAGGGTGTAGTGGGCCGCCCAGGTGTCGATCTGGACGGTGGCCCCGGCGATCGGCACGAGTGCGCCGGCCGCGTTCGTGTACTGGACCACTCCGGCGATCTCGCCCCAGGTCTTCGGCGGGGCGACCGTCATGGTCACCGGGATCGAGGCGATCCGGTACGGGGTGTCCGAGTCGGCCAGCAGCGAGGCGGTGTAGCTGCCGGGCTGCACGATCGAGGCGTCCGCGGCGTTGAACGTGAGCGTCACGGTCGCGCTCTTGCCGGGTGCGAGCGTGACCGAGGTCGCGCTCTCCGAGAGCCACGAGACGTCCGCGTTCCCGGCCTGGTCGTAGCCCGCCAGCACGTTCGCCGAGCTGAGCGGCGTGCTGCCGAAGCCCTGACCGCCACCGACCGAGTAGAAGCCGAGCGCCCCGCCGAAGCGGTACGCCGCGGCGTTGGCGTTCGGCAGCGCGGTCCAGGCGTCTGCCGCGGGGTCGTACGCGTAGCCCAGGTTGGTCAGCGTGCCGTTGGACACGCCGTCCTGGACCAGCAGGTCGCCGTTGGCGGCGGTGTAGGCCGAGCCCCAGGTCGTGGCGGGCATGTCGGCCACCTTGGTCCAGGTGTCGGAGGAGGGGTCGTAGGAGTAGGTGTGCGCGCTGGCCGCGCTGTCGGTGGTGCCGCCGGCGCAGTAGATCTTGCCGGAGATCGTGCCGCAGGAGGCCCAGGAGGTGGTCTCCGGGTAAGCCGCGGCGGTCGACCAGGTGCCGGCAGCGGTGTCGAGCACGGACACGGTGGTGCTGCCGCAGCTCGAGGCTCCACAGCCGCCGATCACGTACAGCTTCGAGCCGACGACCGCGCTGCCCGAGCCGGCCATGGCGCCGCTCCATGCGGGACCGGCCGACCAGGTGTTGCTTGCCGGGTCGTAGACCTCCGTGTTGGTGTCGGGGCTGCCGCTCGGGCCCCAGCCGCCGGCGACGTAGAGCTTGCCGCCGATGAAGCCGTGCGCCGGGGTCTCGCGGGTGTCGGCGGCGCTGGCCAGCTGGGTCCAGGTGCCGGCGGTCGGGTCGTAGGAGTAGAGGGTGTTGGCGTCCGCGCCACCGTTGTATCCGAACCCTGAGTAGAGCTTGCCGCCGTAGTACTCGGCCAGGTTGTCCTGGATCGTGGTGGGGAAGTTGGCGATCGGCGTCCACGAGGTTCCCGCCGTGGGAGCCGCCGCCTTCGGGGTGACCGCCGGCTTGGCCGCCTTGACCGCAGCCGCGATGTCGGTCTTCGGGAAGACCCCGGTCACGTGCTGCACCGGCGCCTGGGCCTGCTGGACGCCCTGGATGGTGAAGCCGCCGGTCGACTCGCTCAGGTTCACGGTGGCCGGCGCGGTGCCGGTGTTCTTGACCGTGACCTTCTTGGTGTCGGTGCCGCCCCAGGCCAGCGCGTCTGTGACCGAGGCCGGCGTGACGGTCAACTGTCCGGCCTTGAGCGCGAAGTCGGCTTCGGTCACCCCGGACGCGGCAACGTTCACCGCAGCCGTCGCGGTCGTGTAGTGCCCCTTGGCCGCGGTGAGCGTCTGGGCGCCGGTGCCCGGGGAGAACAGCCAGTAGAAGGCGCCGGTGAACGCCGGGTCCGCGGAGACCGCGGAGGTCCCGGTCGCGGAGCTCGCCCCGGTCGCGGAGACCGCGACGCCGGCCAGCGCGGCCGCCGTGTTGGCGTCCGTCACCTGGCCGACCACCAGGCCGCCGGGCACCGGGTCGCAGGTGGTGTTGCCGATCAGGACATTGTCAAGCTCCCAGAGGTAGGCCCACTGGCCGGTGTAGTGGAACCGGACCTGCACCGCGCTCTGGCCCGCGGCCTGCGGCAGCGGGATCGACACGTGCTGGCCGTACACACCCGTCGTCGTGTACTGCCATACGTTGCTCCAGGTCGCGCCGCCGTCCACGCTCAGGTCGACGCTGGCGGTCGAGTTCGAGTACTGCCAGTAGTACGTGTCGAAGGCGAGTTGCGGGGCGCTGTTCGCGGTCAGGTCGGTGACCGGCGAGGTCAGCGTCGAGTCCTGGCTCAGGCCCGGCCCGATGTGGTCGCTGTCCACGATGGCGAAGCCGCCTGAGCCGCCGGTCACGTTGCCGCGGTGGCCCGGGTCGTCGAACTCCCAGCCGCCGGTCGTGCCGGACGCGTTGGAGACGGTCCATCCGGCCGGGGTCGCCGTGGTGTCGAAGGACTGGAGGATGCCGTGCGCGTTGGTCGTGTACCCGGCTGCCGTGCAGGACGCTGCGACCGGTATGGAAATGTTCTGCGTCAGGTCGGAGGTGCCGACGGCGACGGTCTGGCTCGTCGGCTGGTAGCCGGGGTACGCGGCCGCGACCTTCAGGGTGTAGGACGAGTTCACCGGAAGCTGGAGGCTGTACGCGCCGGTCTTCGGGTTGGTGTAGACCGGGCCGCCGGGCGCTCCGTCGACGGTGATGGTGGAGTAGAGCGGCCAGCCCTTTCCGGAGCCGTCGGTGACGGTACCGGTGACTGTGGCCCGCGCCACGGCGGCGAGGGTGAAGTTCTCGGTCACTGTCGCCCCGTCCGCGACGGCTACGCCGGTCACGGAGTCGGACGCATAGCCGAAGTCACTCACACTCACGCCGTAGGTCCCTGCAGGGACCGAGAGTGTGTATGTGCCGTCCGCAGCCGTGGTGGCTGTCGCTGTGCCGACGGTCACCTTCGCTCCCGCAAGTGGTGTGCCGCCGGTCGTGGTGACAGCGCCCTTGACGAAGCCGTGCGGTCCGCTGGTGAACGCGGCGGTGCCGTTGGGCGTGCCCAGGCCGGTCGGCCCGTCGTAGCCGACGCCTGCGGTGCAGTAGTAGGCGGGCGTGCAGGTGCCGTTCGAGCCCGAGGTCACGTCGTTAAGTGAGCCCGGCGACGCGTACGGGTACGAGTTCGGATACGTTCCGGCGGCCGGGGTGCCCGCGTCGGCGTATACGGACGCGATGATGGGCGACGACGCGCTGGTGCCGCCGAAGACCTGCCATCCGGAGGACTGGTAGCTGTCGTAGACGGACACGCCGGTGACCGGGTCGGCTACCGCCGAGACGTCTGCGACAGTCCGGTTTGCGCAGCCGGTGTCGGTCTGGAAGGACGGCTTGGGCTCGTAGAGCGAGCAGCCGGAGCCGCCGCCGCCGTAGGAGTTGTTCCAGACGGATTCCGACCAGCCGCGGGTGCTGGAGTCGCGGACCAGCGAGGTGCCGCCGACCGAGGTCACGTACTGCGAGGCCGCCGGGTAGGCGACGCCGTAGGCACCGTCTCCGGAGCTCGCGACGACGGCGACCCCCGGGTGGTTGTAGTACGGGTCCATCGTGGTGGTCTCGGACGGGTCCTCGCCGCTGCCCGGGGTCGAGCTGTAGCCGGTCCCGTAGGAGTTGGAGACGTAGCCGGCGCCGAGGGCGACGGCTTCGTCGACCGCCGCGCCGAGGTCGGAGAAGTTCGCCGAACTGGCCTCGACCAGGATGATGTGCGCGGCGGGCGCCACCGCCGAGACCATGTCCAGGTCCAGCGAGATCTCGCCCGACCAGCCCGGGTCGGGCGTGGGGTAGCTGGTGCCGCCGGTCTCGTCGACCTTGCTGAAGCAGCCGTTCGCGGTGGTGCACGCGGACAGGCCGTACTGCGCGCGGTACACGGCCAGGTCGGCCTCCGCGGTCGGGTCGTCGTAGGCGTCGACCAGGGCCACGGTGGCGCCCGCACCGCCGTTGGCCGGCAGGTTGTACGCACCGGCCAGGTCGGTGGGTCCGTATCCGGAGGGGGTCACGGCGGGCTGGACGCCCTTGGCGCCCTTCACATCCGTGCGGCGCATGGCGAAGCAGGTGAACTGCCCCTTCTTCGCCGCGGTGCAGACGGGCTGGACGGTGGCGGCGGCGCTCTTCGCGACCGCGTTCTGGTTCACGGAGTTCGTGGTGCTGCTCTTGGCGGTGAGGCTCCCGCTCGCAGCGTGGGCGGGAACCTGGGCGCCCGTCGCTGCAAGCGCGACGGCCGCGACGGCGGCGGACAGCATTCTGATGCCGCGCCCTCGCGTTCTAGACGACTGTGTGTTCGACGTGGGTATTCGCACAGTGATGCTCCAAGCTCTCTTGTGGAGGGCCGAGGGCCCCGCGCCGCGGTGCCGGCACGCGACCTGCTGGAACCACGCGCCCGGCCTGCGGGCGCGGCGGCGAAGTACTCGCCACGTCAGGAGTTCTAGCCATTCAGGGCCCTTACTGACACGCGGGGCCCGTGGCGGCTTACGGCCACCCGGCCGAATCGGTCACCGCCGTGCCGGGCAGCAGATGTCGAACATGTTGCCGGGCGGACACCCACACCCCGCGCCGAAGCCCGGAAAGGCAGCGGATCGGGCCTGACCAGCCGTCCGCCGCCCCGGGGACCAGGGACGGCGGCTCGCAACGATGACGCGAGGATGACGGAAGATCAGCCGGACCGGCCCGCCGGACCGATGACAACGTTGTCCTATTTCCGAACCGGCGTACGAATTGCGTGTCGGATTTGCTCGACTTGACCGGTCTATCTACCCGCCCGCCCGGCGTCGCCCATGGCGCAAACGGCTCACAACCAGCCGCGACGCGTCGCCAGCACGCTGGCCTGGAAGCGGGTATTCGCTCCCAAAGTGTGCATGAGCCGCTGAATCCGGCGCTGGGTGGTGCGCTCGCTCCACTCCAGCGAGCGGGCGATCGCCGCGTCGGAGAGTCCCGCGGCCAGGAGCATCAGCAGGCTGCGAGTCTCCTCGTCCGGCGCGGCGCCGGACGGCTGCCCGGCGCGTTCCGGGTCCGCGTGGCCCGGGAGGATGTCGGCGAGCGGCACGGCGCGTTCCCACTCCGCCTCGAACAGTGCGGCGAGGGCGACCAGCAGCGACGAGTGGTGGATGACGTACGCGGTGGCCTCGCCACGGGGTGCGAGGCTGAACGGGATGATCCCCATCCGGTCGTCGGACAGCAGCAGCTTGAGGGGCAGTTCCGAGCGCAGCCGGGCCTGCTCCCCCGCCTTCAGGCTCGGCAGGATGTCGTCCTCCAGCCTGCCGGGCCAGGCCAGGGCTCCCCGGTCGTAGATGACCCGGTGCCGCACACCCTGGCGTTCCCGCTCCACCTGGACGTCGAAGTTGGCGCCCGGCCGGTCCACGTACGGAGGCCGGTCGAACATGCGCACCTGTACCCGGGAGTCCGCCTGGAGCCGGCGTGCCAGGGCGCTGATGTCGTCCCGGTTGGTCAGCACGTCCACGGCGAGGTCTGGGTGGCTGACCCGGGCGGCCTCGCGATGGGTGCGCATGAGTTCGTGCACGAACGAGCGGGCCCGGTTGAGCTCGGCCTCGCGGGTGGCGATCAGATCGCTGATCACGACGTCGGGCGCGGCGGCGAGGTAGCGGACCGGGTGGCCGGAGATCCGCGCGGCGAGCCCCGCCTGCACCAGGCGGGCCAGCCCGCGCCCCACGGCCACCGTGGACAGACGGCACTCTTCGGCGAGTTCCGCGCTGGTGCTGCGCGGCCGGCCGACCAGCGCCACGTACACCCGGCCGTCGACCTCCCCGAGGCCCAGCGCGGCGAGATCCATCGCACCTCCCTGAATCGGCGGCGACCAACCGCCACCCGGCGAGTGTGCGCCAAGGCGACCTGGTGGTGCCAGACCCCAGGCGGTTGAGCGGTCGCAGAGCACCCGAGATCCGTGCCCGCCGCAATGGAACGGAATGGAACGCCCACAGTTTGGAAGACGAATCAGGGGTGAGCAGGTGAGGCTCGGCATGGTCCCAGGGGCGGCCGCGCCGACGATACGGCCACCCACTAGAGGTTCGGGGTCAGTAAATGCGCGGAGAAAATCCGTTGGTCGCAAGGATGCACCAGACGGCAACATCAGCCATCGCCCTCGCCGTGGTCGGTGGGGGCGCCATGCACGAGGGAATACCCTGGGGCGATTCGGGTGAGTCGGGTGCGCTCGCGCTGCCCGCCGATCATTCGGTCGCGGATCTGGACGGATTGGCACGTACCGCCTCGGTGGAGGCGTTCACGGCGATCATGCGGCGGCGGTGGCCCGCCTTCACCCTCGACGCACGCAACCACAGCGACGTCGCCGACATCTGCGTCGCCGTCCACGGCAGGCCGGCCCACCTGGAGCTCGCGGCCAGGATCGTGACCGACGGAGAAGGACTGCACACCCTCGCCGAGACGCTGACGCGCGGCGACTGGGGCCACGGCCTCGCGGACCTGGTCGAGAGACAGGTCGGACGACTCGGCCCGACCGGACGCGATCCGCGCACCCCCCTGATCCTGGCCGCCGCCCTACTGTGCCCCGACGGACTCGGCCTCGAGGCGCTGCGGGCGATCACCGCGCTACCCGAGGCGTCCGAACTGCTCGGGAGCCTGATCGAGGACGGGCTGCTCGAGGCGTCGCAGGCCTACTCAGGCACCCTCTCCTCCCCCGTCGCACGCCGCTACCAGCTGCCACTTCCCGCCATCACCGCGGCGCCTCGGGCGGAAGTTGGCAGCCGCGCGCTGCGCGACGCCCACGGCGAATACTTCCTGCACCTCGCCGAGGTTCACGCGGCCGAGGTGTGGACGGCGCGTCAGCCCGCCGCCCTGCTCAGCCTGCGCCGCGAACGACGCAACATCACCACGGCACTGCACTGGGCCCTCGCCAACAGCCAGGCCAGCCGCGCGGTCGCCCTGATCACCGCCCTGGCCCCATACTGGCGGCGCCTCACCGAACTACACACCCTGCGATCCTGGGTCGTGGAACTGAGCGCCCGTCAAGCCTCGCTACCGGCCGCCGACGCCCACCGCGTCAACGTGCTGGCCGCCGACACCTTCGCGCGGTTGGGCGAACACGAGGCGGCGCTCGACGCGATCAGAGCCGCCGCCGATATTGCGGCAACGTGCCGGATCAGCGAGGCCGCACACGCCGACCAGCTCCACGCCACCGGACTCGCCCTACACCCCACCCCCGACCCCCGCAGCGCCGAACACCTACACCACGCCGCCGAACGCCACCGCACTCTCGGCGACCACACAGCCGCCACCGCCGCCGACTTCGACCTAGCCGGCGCACAATTCTGCTTCGGCCAACCCCAAGACGCCGAACGGACGGCCAGATCCGCGCTGTCGCACGCCGTACGCCGCGGCGACGAACTCACCTCCGCCGCGCTACTGCTACGGCTCGCCGCCTTCGCCGCAGCCGCACAAGACGCGCGCGCCTCGGCGACCTACCTCGAACGCGCCATGATCAAGCTCAACGCCCTCGGCGCCGCAGCCGCCATCGGCGTCCTAGCCGCACAAGCCGACACCTATCTCGAGCCCAGCGCCGTGCGCCGCGCCACCCACCTCGCCCGCCTCCTCGGCTCCTTCGCCGCACACCACCGCGCCGACTTCCGCGACGCCACCCCCGACCTCGTCATCGCCCACCGCGAACGCCGACTACTCAACCAACTCGGCGAACGAGCCCTGCTCGAAGCAGCCACCCACGGAGCCCACACCCCACTGCCCGACCTGCTCGCCCAGATCGCCCTCGACACCTTCGGACGTACCCCGAACAGCCCCGCCCCCGCGACACACACCAGCGTGCTCACCCCACGCGAAACCCAAGTCGCACTCCTGGTCCGCGAAGGACTGACCAACCGGGAAGTCGCCCGCAAACTCACCATCTCCGAATGGACCGTCGTCAACCACATGCGCCAAATCATGCGCAAACTCGACTGCAGCTCACGCGTACAAGTCGCCCGATGGGCCATCACAACCCTCTAACACGACGACAACCCCATCACCCGTCACCCGTCACCCGTCACCCGCGCACAGCCACCCCGACACGGGCATCGTCGGACTCCTGCGCGCCGTCAGAGTCCTGAACGCCGCCGGACTGGCTGCGTATCAGCGCACGATAACCGGCACAACGCTCGACCAACTCATCGTGAGTGCCGGTATCGACCGCGATCCCGCCGTCCAGGAACACGATCCGTTCGGCGTCACGGATTGTGGACAGCCGGTGCGCGACCAACAGCACCGCATGCTCCCGCGCCACCTCGTCGACGATCTCCAGCAGGCGTTCCTCGTTCGGGCCGTGCAGCTGCGAGCTCGGCTCGTCCAGCAGCAGCACGTCGGCATCCGACAGTAGCGCCCGCACCAGCGCGAGCCGTTGCCGCTGCCCGCCGGAAAGGTCGCTGGCGCCATCGGCCGACCCCTGCTGATCAGTCTCCACGTCGCGGACCTCAGCCGAGTTCGGCGGCGAGGTGGTGCAGGTCGTCGATGAGCGCGGCGTCGCCGTACAGGTTCGAGACCCCGGTGACGTTGAGGATCACCTCGTCGACGCCGACCTCGAAGTAGCGGCGGATCTCCCCGACCACGTCTCCCGGCTTGCCGTAGATGAAGACCCCCTCGTCCACCAGTTCGCGCACGCCCGCCACCGGATCGGATCGGTCGAGGTCGAATCCTGCCTGACGCAGCATGTCGGTGTAGTGGACCTTGCGCAGGTGGTTGATGACGGTCTGCTGTGCCAGCAGCATCGGGTTGCGGCCCGGTGCCGCAAGTCCGACGGGCACCATCGCCACCACCCGGGGCGGAGTTTCCCGGCCGGCCTGCGCCGCGCCGGCCGCCAGGGCCGGGATGACGGTGTCGTGCAGGTAGCTCGGGGGCGTCAGCCAGGTCATGGCGGATTCGGCGGCGCGCCCCGCCGCGCGGGCCATCGCCGGGCGCAGCACGCCGGCGCCGATCTCGACCGCCGGGTGCTCCATCGCCACGAGCGCGTGGTCGACGTCGAAGAGCCGCCCCTTGTGCCGTACCCGGCCGCCGCGCAGCAGGGCCCTTACCACCGACACGTACTCCTCGACCGCGGCGGCGGGCTTGGCGTACGGCGCTCCGGTCAGGCCGGTGACGAACGCGGCGTCGGCCGCCCCGTACCCGATCGAGACCGGATGCTCCATCAGCGCCGCCACGGATCGGGCCTGGAGCGCCGCGTCGTACGGGTGGCGCAGCGCCATCAGTCCCACCGAGATGCCCACCGGGATGTGGCAGCCCGCGCCGGCCAGGTAGGCGAGGGCCGGATGGCTCTCGATCCGCAGCGACTGCCCCATCCACAGCGCGTGGAACGCCGAATCGCGCACCAACTCGCCGTAGGGCAGGATCTGCCGCGGGTCGGTCGGCTGCTGCGGGAACAGGACCGACACACGTCCGGTCGTCATGGTTCGCTCCTCACACCGGCACGGCGGCGAGGCGGGCCGGGCCGGTCGGGTACGTCTCGGGGAAGGCGGCCGAGTCGAGGTTCCGGGACGGCCTGGCGGGGTCGGCGCCCGCCGCCGTCAGCTCCTCGGCGACCGCCTGGTACAGCGGCATGTCGTCGCTCACATGCCTGACCACGCCGCGCGCGACCGCCATGCTCCGGTGCTGGCCGAAGCTCATCCGCCGCCAGCCGGGCCGGTCGTCCGCCGGCTCCCAGGCCATGGCCCGGCCGGGCCCGATCCGGTACGCCAGTACAGAGGTGGCCACGCCGAGGCCCGCGGCGCCGTCCAGTGCCTGTGCCAGATCGGGCACGTGCCCCCACGACTCCTCCGGCAGGTACACCACGACGGCGTCACGGCGCGGGTAGGCGTCGCTGCGGCTGAGCACCTTGGCGCGGTAGCGCGCGCCGCGGCTCTCGAGCAGGTTCAGCACGGTGTGCCAGACCGCCGGTGCGTACTCGGCGGCCGTGAGGTGGACGTAGAACCGCAGCACCGCCCCGCCGTCGGTGCCACCCGCCGTCCCGATGGCGAAGAAGAATCCGGGCGAGAGCATGGGCCGCACGGCGGGCAGGTCGAGGAGGACCGTGGCGCCGGGCGCCAAACCGGACACGTTGTCGGCCGGTACCAGCACGCGTACCCGATTCACCTCGACCACGCCGTGGTTTGTGTCATCGCCGTTCTGGAGGGCGCCGACCGTGCCCGGCACCGCGGCGAGGCGCTGCGGGGTGGCGGCCGTGAGCTCGCGTTCGAGGGCTGCGTCCCGCCGCGGTATGACGCGTTTGGCGCCACGCCCGGAGGTGCCTGCGTGCCAGAGGTCGTACAGGGCCGTGGAGAGCTCCGCACGCAGCGAGGTCAGGTTGGCGGCCTCGAGGATCCGGTCGCCGACCTGGATCAGGTCCTCCTCGGGCTCGATCCGCAGGTCGTCGAGGTACGCCCGTATTGTGTCGTCCAGTACGTTCCCGCTGTGCTGCGCCGTGGTCACGCGTCCTCCAGCCCGATGGTCGCGACGAACTCGGACGCGCCGATCAGCGCGCTCCTGCCGATGCCGGCGATGCCCCGCTCCAGCGCCCCCAACTGCGCCGAGAACCTGGCGTTTGCGAGCATGCGGTCGAACAGGTGCCAGCCCGCGTAGCCGGTCGCCCGCTCGGCCAGTTCCGCGTCCGGCACGCACTCCCGGCGGTAGCCCGCCCAGAAGGCCATCACCATCGGGCGGACGACCTCCAGCTCCCGCGCACCCCTGCGCACCAGCGCGTCGTGCATGTCGGCGGCGCCCCCGCCCACGGCGCCGACGTCGGCGAACATCGACGACGCGGCCCGGTAGAGCCACTCGCCGACGAACGATCCGACGTCCAGCGCGGGGTCGGCGACGCGGAACTCCGCCCAGTCGACCAGGTGGATCTGATCACCCGTCAACAGGATCTGGTCCAGGCGCAGGTCGCAGTGGCTCGGCACCCGCAGCGCGGCCCGGGACCGCTGCGCCAGGGCGGCCAGAGCCTTCTTCATCTGCCGGTCGTGCTGCAGCAGCGCCCACACCTCCAGCTCCGCCCCGCTGCACGCCGCGTACTGCTCCGGGGTGAGCGCCGAGAGCGGACCCTCCAGGCGGTACGGCACGTGCGTCGCGTCGGGCGGGGGCGTCGCCGAGGCCGCGTGGAGTTCGCCGACCGCGCGGCCGATCCGGCGGGCGAGGTCGACGTCGAACTCGTCGATCAGATCGGCGGCCGACAGGGCGCCGGGCAGCAGCTCGAAGACGAGCACCCGGGCGTCGGTGTCCACGCCCAGCAGCTGCGGGACCCGCCAGTGCCGCGGCGGCGCGGCGCGGACCAGCTCGGCGAGTCCGGTGGCGCGCCCGAGCCGGGCCGCGGTCTCCTCGCCGGGGCCGGTGAGCCGCTTGACGAACACCCGCCGGTTCCCGGACACCGTCATGCCCCAGTTGTCGTTCCGGCCGAGGTAGCCGGTGACGTCCCAGCCGGGCTCCGGCGCGAGCGACAGGTTCGAGAGGGCCTGGACGACCTCGGGGGCGGCCTCCAGCGGGATGGCCGCGACCGATCGCGCGGATTCACGAGACTGTTCAACCACTGCCGTCATGGACTTGGACACTACGAGCCGGCGGCGGCACCGCAGTAGCCACAGGAAGTTGCCGTGCGGGCCACCGGGACGTGGCAGGGATCTGCGCGATATAGCAGGTATCTGCCATATCCCCACGGGCCACACGGCCGACAGCTGTCACGGCGCCGGGCCGTACCGGAGCGGACGGGATGGGCACGGTGTGCGCGACGTTGCCGGCCGAGCAGGCTGTGCATGCGATGGCGGTGATCGACGCGCACGCGCGCGCCACTAAGCAGCCGGGGGATGGGCGGACGTTGGAGGCGGCGCGCGCGGACTCCTTCTACCACCTGGTCACCGGGAACGCGGGCGCCTATCCGACTGCCGTGGTGACGGTGACCGTCGGGGTGGACACGTTGCTGGGCATCGACCAGGAACCCGCGGAAGCCGGCGGCATGTGTCTGCGCGAGACGGACACTGCACCTTCCCCGGCTGCGCCATGCCCGCCTCACGCACGGACCTGGACCACGTGGTGACGTTCAACCACCAGCGGCCGGAGCACGGCGGGTTGACCACGGTGGAGAACCTGCAGGCACTGTGCCGCAGGCACCACCAGCTCAAGACACATGGGGACTGGAGCGTCCGCCTGAGCGAGACAGGTGTAAACACCACCTGGACCGCACCCAGCGGACGCCGGTACCAGACAGCAGCGTGACGCTAGCGGGAACCAGGTCTATGCGGAGGGGGATGGATGGCACGTAGCGCCGAAGGCCTCGATGAGGTGATCCCCCGAGGTTCAGCTCGCCGTCCGGCGCTCGAATCGCGTGATGACAAGGACTACTCGGGCGAGCTGAGTGAATCTCCTGGGGCTTATCGTGACGTGTTCGATCGCTTTCCAGCGCGCGGTGAGTACGGCGAAGCCGCGCTCGCCATGAGATCGCAACTCAGGAAGGTAGGAGCATGAAAGCTCTCCTCACATCGGCCGGGATCAAGAACAGCAGCATCCGCGATGCGCTGGTTGACCTGCTGGGCAAACCGATCGCCGAGTCCAACGCGCTCTTCATCCCCACCGCGATCTACCCCTTCCCCGGCGGGCCCGGGATGGCGTGGCGAGCGATCTGCGGCAAGGCTTCATCGCCGTTGTGTGAACTGGGATGGAAATCGTTGGGCGTCCTGGAACTGACGGCGCTGCCGAGCATCGAGGAGGCCGCTTGGGTGCCGACGCTCCGGGACGCCGACGCACTGCTGGTATGGGGCGGTGACCCCCTGTTTCTCGCCCACTGGATGCGGCGCTCCGGTTTGACCGGTCTACTGCCGACATTGCGCTCTGAGGCGGTCTACGTGGGGGTGAGCGCCGGGAGCATCGTTGCTGCCTCCACCTTCGTCGAGACCTACGATTCACCGCCCCGCGCGAATGATGGACCGCTGAAGTCGCAGGACATAGTCTTCACCACGTCTCAAGGTGACCTCGACAGAATCCTGGTCACGGGACAGGGAGCGGGACTCGTTGATTTCGCGGTGATCCCGCACTTGGAGCACGCGGACCACCCCGATGCCTCCGTGGCCAACGCGGAGAGGTGGGCGGCACGGATTCCTGCCCCGACGTACGCGATCGACGATGACACCGCCATCAGCGTGGTTGACGGCGCTGCCCAGGTCATCTCGGAGGGGCAGTGGAAACTGTTCCAGCCTTCACGTCACGACAGCTGACCTGTTTGTTCGTGAAGGTCAGGTCCGTACTCGCCCCGCCCCTGAGCTGAGGAGCGGGCGGGGGCCCACGCGCTTCCAGAGTGTGGCACGCGCCTACTGCAGCGTCAGCTTGAATCCCCGGACGCCCGCCTGCCAGGCCGCCCGAAGGTCCTCCGCATTCGGGGTGCCGTCCTTGTCCAGGCGGACCTTGTTGAACTTCGCGAAGTTGCGGTTGTCCCGGCACATGACGTCGTAGTGCGCGATGACACCGCTCTCGTCCTTGACCACCTCGACGTCCGCCGTCCGCCGCTTGCCCTTGTACCTCACCTCCAGCGGCTCGCCGGTACGCAGGTTCTTGCCCCAGCCGAAGGGCGTGCCGATCAACAGCGCTCCCTCGTGCTGGGTGTAGGCGACGGGGAGCGTATAGCGCCTGCCTGACTTGCGGCCCACCACGTACAGCGTGATCAGATACCTTCCGATGCCGCTGGAGATACCCGGCGTGCTCAGCAGCCCCCGCATGACGACGTTGGTGGCACCCTGCAGCGCCATCTTCTGCGCCCGAGGCCCCGAAGTAGGTGTGGAAGACGTCTCGGAACTCATACCTCGACGCTAGACCCGGCGACTACGCCGGGCAACGGCTCCGAGCGTTTCCCAGCAGATCCACAGCAGGCGGACTTCGGAGTTGGATTGCCGAGAAGCTCATCCGTACCGGGCAGGGGGGCCTTGACGGACCCGTCAGGCCGAGGTCACTCCACGCGGCGGACATCGGCTGTCAGGAAGCCGGCGACGATCTCGCCCAAGCTGACGCGCAGTTCGTCGAGTGTGGGACGGGTCGCCTGCCCCGCTCCGACGAGGCTGTCGAACAGGATCCCGTCGCGGTAGGCGACCAACATCCGGCCCTGCCGCTCGGGGTCGGTTGCGTCACCCTGCCGGACGCGAACAACCCGGGGCCGGGAACCGTGACGACAAGCGCGGCGACAGCGGGACCACCGATTCGTCCAGGTGACGCAGTGTTCTACGGCGGGCCCGGGTCCACTTCTCCGTGGGCCCGCGTCGGCCGCGGTGATGTATCAGGTCGCCGATACGCACTGTGGCCTGTGGCCTGTGGCCTGTGACGTGTGGCCTATCGAGACTCCTCTGTTGAGTGCTCCGTCTCGTGTACGAGCCAGCCGTAGCGTGCCAAGGACTCGCCAAACCTATGGGCGCGGCGCCGAGTCAGGGCGCGGCTGAGGACGCTGCCGGAACGGTCTCTGATCGTCAGCGAGCCGTCGCGGAGTTCCACCTCGACAGCCCTGTCCCGGTCACACTCGCGCATGACCTCCGGCCCGTGCCAGGTGGACGTCAGCACCCGCAGCCGCGACGGGCTGACCTCAAGAGTGTCCGGACCCTTGGAACCGCGCACGAAGGCGGACACGAGCAGCCCGACGAGCTCACCGAAACAGATTGTCACGGCGACGACCACGATCAGCACCACCTGCCCGTACGCCCAGCCGAGGAACACGATGGGCACCAGCACCGCCGCACAGAACGCGACGACGCAGCCCAGCCGCGTGCACACGGCCCCCCTGCTGCGGGAGCGGCCACGGTGCAGCGGCAGTGTCACTTCACCGTGCGCGTACTCGTGCGCGTGCGCCCGCTCGACCGCATCGGTGACCTCCAGCGGCACGCCCGGCCGGGCGTCCTCCGGCTCACCGGCCGCGTTGCGCGCGCCGGGTGCGGGCACGCGAGCGGCCACGGCACGTCTCCCCTCCGGACGTGGCCTGATGCGCAGTTCGCGCCACCAGGCCAGTCTCGCAAACCACCGCCGCGGGCCGATCGAATCATCGCTCACCAGGCCGCCGACGACGACGACCACCCCGTTGAGGAACAGGCACACGGCGGCTCCCACGAACGACAGGATCACGTAGCCCAGCTCGTGATCCGCGGCGCCGCCGGTGTGCGGGTCCACCCAGAGGCCGACCTGCGTGCCGTCGTCGTAGACCGCGTCGGAGGTGCGGGTCTGCGTGTGGTGCACTCCGGCCAGGTCCCAGCTGTAGTCGCAGTAGTCCTGGGTTCTCACCGCGCTGCTGTCGGCTGCCTGGTAGCAGGCCGACACGGTGGCGGGGACGCTCAGGGTGCTGCGTTCCCAGTCTCCGATCAGGCGGAACCCGGCGCTGAACGCGAGCGCGGTCAGGAACAGCGAGAAGAAGGCGAAATAGGCGAAGCCGTACCAGGCGCCGCGCGTCGTCCCGCGCACGCTCGGCGCGCTTCGCAGTGCGATGAGGAACACGATCGAGGCTCCGACCGCCAGCCCCGTCAGCACGCTGCCGGACCCGCGGTCGTGATCCGGATTCGGCTCGCCGAGCGAGGCGTACCAGGCCACGTATATGCCGTAGGCGGCGATCGCCAGCGAGGCGGCGAAGCCCAGGCGCATCACCCACCCGGCCAGGCCTGCGAGGACGATCTTGACGGCGTTCATCGCGTGCCACCCCCCAAGGGCGTCGGCTGTAACGACTGTCTAACGCGAATCCGGGCTCTGCGAACCCGCCAGGTGCTTGAGCAGTGCGGACTCGGCGTCGTCGAGGTACGAGCCGAGCAGGACCGCCGCGCCCCGCCCGTCCCCCGCCGCCAGCCGGTCCAGTATCTCGCGGTTGCGCGGCAGATAGGGCTCGTGAAAACCGCGCGTGTCCGGCATCGTGTGGAACACCAGGCGCAGCTCGGCTCCGACAGCGGCCATCAGTTCGTTTAGCCGCGCGCTACCGGCCAGCGAGGCGATCGCCTGATGGAAGCGTACGTCGGCGGTGGCCACCTCGCTCCACACTCCCCGGCGCGCGGCCTTCTCCGCGGCTGTCACGGCCAGCTCGGCCGCCGCCAGGCCCTCGGCCGCGCCGGAGAGGGTACGCCGGTTCACGCTGTGCGCGGCCGAGCACTCCAGCAGCCGCCGGGCGCGGTAGATGTCTGCGACGTCCTCGGCACTGATTTCGCGTACGAAGACGCCCCGGTTCAGCCGGTGCACGAGCAGCCGCTCGTGCGCCAGCAGCCGGAACGCCTCGCGCAGGGTGTTGCGGGAGATCTCCAGCGCCTCGGTCACGGCCTCCTCGGACAGCCTGGCCCCGGAACGCAGCGACCCGTCGGTGATCCGCTCGCGCAGGATGCCGGCTACGCGTTCGGCAGTACTGGCCCGGTCCAGCCGGTCCCGGTCCGCCGAAAGATCCATGACCTCTGATGTACTCATGACCGTCCTCCACGGACAGGATATCGCCCTCTTGCAGGATTGTTCAACAATCTCTACCGTCCTTTGTGACGGGCTATCAGACCCCGAATCGACGTGCGCGACGACGACTACCGATGGGCGCAGCCATGACCGTGACCGCACCACGCACCGCCGCGAGCACGCCGCCGACAAGGCTCGGCCGCCTGCCCACGCGCACCGGGCTGCGCGTCGGCGCGGCGGTGATCGCAGGGCTCATCATCGCCCTGGGCCTGACCGCGACCTTCGACGCGGCCGGCCGCGGCAGCGCGTTACAGGATGCTGCGACACGCGCCGAGCCGCTGGCCATCGCCGCGGAGGAGATCTACCGCGACCTGTCCGACGCCGACGCGACTGCCGCCGAGGTGTTTTTGTCCGGAGCGCAGGCGGGCACGAGCGGGCTCGACCGCTACAACGCCGACATCCGGCAGGTCGCCACGGGCCTGGCCGCCGTGAGCGCCGACGCTGGCTCGTCCCCGCAGCTGCGCGCGGCCGCCGCACAGATCACGGCCGACCTGCCCGTCTACACCAACCTGGTCGGCACAGCGCAGGCTGACGGCCGCCAGAACCTGCCGATCGGCGCCGCGTACCTGCGCGAGGCCTCCGCCTTGATGCGCGCCGACCTACTACCCGCCGCCCAGCGGGTGCTGGCGGCCGAGACCGGCCGGCTGGCCGCCGACGGCGCGACCGCGTCCGCGGGTCCCGAAGCCGAACTCGCCCTCGCCGTCGTGGTGGCGGCCGTCCTCTGCCTGCTTCAGCTCTTCCTGGTGCGCCGCACCCACCGGATGGCCAACCCGGGGATCGTGGCCGCCACACTCGTCGTGCTGACCGTCGCGCTGTGGGGCGGCCTGTCCGTGAGCGGCGCCGCCGACACCTCGGGCGAGGCGAGTGCACACCGGAGCGCCGCCGACGCTCTGGCCGCCACCGACCTGGCCGTACTGCGCGCCCACGGCGACGAGTTGCTGACCCTCGCAGCCCGCGGCGAGGACGTCGGCTCCTACGAACAGGACTTCCAGAGCACCAGCACTCACCTGACTGCCCTGCTCACCGCCGTCCGCGGCTACCCGATCGGGGACGCCGAGGCGTCCTATCGCACCTGGCTGGACGACCACAAGGCGCTGGCCGCGCAGGAGGCCGCGCCGCAGCCCGACAACTCCGCGAACCTCACTGCCCTGGCACAAGTCACCCGCACCGACGCGGGAGGATCAGGCAGCGAATTCGCCCACGCCGACACCGCCGTCCGCGGCGCGGTGCAGGCACAGGAGCAGGCATATCTGGCCTCGATCAACGCGGGCCGCTCCGACGTGGCCGGACTCGCGGCAGGCTGCGCCATCCTCGCCGCCGCGGCCCTGATCGCAGCCGGGCACGGCGTCAACCAGCGACTCCGGGAGTACCGCTGATGCCCCGACGACGTACCGCGCCCATCCTCGCGACCACGCTGACCATGCTCGCCACACTCGCGGCCACCGCCCTGCTCACCGGGTGCGCCGGCACGCCGTCTGCCGCCTACCCTGCCGGAAGCGCGGCTCCCGACGTGCCGATCCCGAACGGCGTCGCGACCGCCTCGCCCGGCCCCAGCGGCGGAGTCTCCGTCGAGGGCTGCGACGCCAGCCTGCGCCCGACCGGCCCGCTGCCGGCCCCCGGAGCCATGCCGTCGGGTTCGACCATGGCGGCGATCTACAAGCGCGGGTACCTCATCGCAGGGGTCGATGAGGACAGCTACCTGTTCGGATACCGCAACCCCTCCGGCGACCCGCACGCCGTTCCGCTGGTCGGCTTCGACATCGACTTCGTGCGGCTGGTCGCCCAGGCGATCTTCGGGAGCCCCGACCGGGTGCGCTACCTGACGATCACGAAGGCGCAGCGTCTCACGGTCCTGCAACACCACGACGTGGACCTGGTCGCCGACATCCTCACCGTCGACTGCGAGCGCAGGCAGCAGGCCGACTTCAGCGCCGACTACTTCGACGCCGGACAGCGGATCCTGGTCGACCAGTCCTCCGCCGTGACCAGCATCGCCGACTTGGCCGGGAAGAAGGTATGCGCCGCGAGCGGCACCACCTCGATCCAGACCCTGGCGAACCCCGCCTACCGGGTGACCCCCGTTTCCGCGGTCAACTGGGCCGACTGCCTGGTCATGCTCCAGCAGGGCCAGGTGGCCGCGGTCTCCACCACCGACCTGATCCTGCTCGGCCTCCAGGTTCAGGACCCTTATACGAAGCTGGTCGGGCCGCGGCTGACCTACGAGCGGCACGGCCTGGGCATCCCGAAGGGCGAGGACGATATGGTCCGCCTCGTGAACGGGGTGCTGGAGAGGGCAAAGGCCGACGGCTCCTGGACGGCCATCTACGACCGCTGGGTCGGCACGCGCCTCGGGCCGGTGCCCGCGCCCCCGCCGCCGGTGTATCAGTGAGCTGGCACGGTTCGGCTCGTGTCGAGTCGGCATGCTTGGTTTTAAGCTACTTACTCGAGCGTCGGCGGGGGTAGTTCGTACTCGACCGGAGTAAGAGTGCCGAGGGTGAGGGGGACGGCGTTGGCCGGGTTCGCTGCGGTGGACAGTGATCGTGTCGGCGGGACGGTGCGGTGGCGGGTACCGGCCGGGGGCGTGCAGTATCGGACGCCGGCGATGGCCGACGGCGCTCTCTACTTCGTGCACGACCTCGCGGTGAAGGGGCCGACCAACAGCCTCGTGGCAATCGACGCGAACACCGGGGGGCAGCGGTGGGAATTGGAGCTCGGCCTCGGGATAAACACGTCGCCGGCGGCCGGTGGCGGGGCCGTGTACTTCGGCGGGGATGACGGTTACCTGTGCGCGGTGGACGCGGCAACCGGTCAGGTGCAGTGGAAGTGGAGATCACGCCGGGCGCAGACCTCGATGCCTGCACTGGCCGACGGCGTCGTGTACGTCAATCACAGCGCGCGGCTGTGGGCGCTGGACGCGGCCTCGGGCGAGGTGCGCTGGGCGGTGAAGCTGCTCGGCGGTGACCGATCGGATAGTCCGCCCGCGGTCGCCGACGGCGTGGTGTACGCGGCCAGTGGCGGGGAACTTTGGGCGCTGGACGCCACGACCGGGCGAACGAGATGGCACCTGCGTCCCCACGGTGGCGTACGGATGACACCGGTGGCGGTCGGCGACAGCGTGTACCTCGGCAACAGTGACGGGCTGGTCGCGGTAGACGCGGCTTCCGGGCGGCAGCGCTGGCACCTGGCCACCGGGAGCACGGTATGGGACACGCCCGCTGTGGCCGAGGACTGCGTGTTCATCGGCATCTCGGGCTGGTTCCTGGTGGCAGTGGACGCGGCGACCGGCCGGGAGCGCTGGAGGCTCAAGACGCGCGGTCAGATACACCGGACGCCGGCCGTCGCCGACGGCACGGTCTACGCGGGCAGCCGCGACGGACGCCTGTGGGCGGTAGACGTGGCCACGGGCCGCGAGCGGTGGAGAGTGCGGACCGAAAACGAGGTGCAGTCCACGCCTTTGGTGGACGGCGACACCGTGTACGTAGACAGCCTCGACGGGCACCTCTACGCGATATGGGCCCATCGTCCCGGTCAGGCGTCGGCCCAGGCTCAAGAAGGTAGCGGCGGCGGCACGGCTATCCCTGCAATGGGAGCGAGCGACCACCAACTATCCCCTACGACGGGCCCGGTCAGCCTGAGCGGCACCGTGCGCTGGCGGGCTCCCGTCCCGGGCGCGGGGAACTACACCTCGGCGGTGGCCGACGGGATCGTGTACCACGGCGGCTACGACCTGGTAGCGCTTGACGCCGCCACGGGCGAGCAGCGGTGGAAACTGGAGACGCCGTATCTGTCTGTTGATTCGCCCGCGGTGGCCGACGGGACCGTGTACGCGAGGAGCGGCAGGCGCTTATGGGCGCTGGACGCAGCCACGGGTCAGCAGCGGTGGAAGCGCGCCATCGAGTTCACTGCCGATTCGCGGCCGGTAGTAGCCGACGGCACGGTATTCGTCGCTGGCCACCAGAGCGTTTTGGCGGTGAACGCGGCCACAGGTCGCAAGGTGTGGAAGCAGCGGCTGACGGAGAGCCGCAAGCGCGCATACGACGGGTGCTCTTCGCCGGTAGTGGCAGACGGCGTCGTGTACGTCAGCCTCGGGCGCGCCTCTGTGTATGCGTTGGACGCCGCCACGGGCCGCCTGCGTTGGGCGACGAGGACCCGGAGTTCCCCTCACGCATCGCCGTTGGTGGTTGACGGCACCGTCTACATCGGCGGGCAGCACAGCGTGATGGCGATCGACGCGGCCACCGGCGAGCAGCGTTGGGAACGGCCCCTGGGCAGGCCGACCTGGTCCACCCCGACGGTCGTCGACGGCACCTTGTACATAGGCGACAACGGCTGGTACCTGTGGGCGCTGGACGCGGCCACGGGTGAGGAACGCTGGAAGCAGGAGACCGGATCCGCACAGCAATCCTCGCCCGCAGTGGCCGACGGGACCGTGTACATCGGGAGCGAGGACATGTCCCTCTGGGCGGTGGACGCGGCCACAGGCCAGGAACGGTGGCGATTGGAGACCGGCGGCGAGGTGTACTCGTCGCCCGTGGTGGTCGCCGGAACCGTATACGTCGGCAGCCGCGACGGGTTCCTGTACGCGATCCACGCCTGACCTTTCCACACCTTTCCACTGTCGAGCCCGTAGGCCGTGACCTCGGCCCGGTGTACGCCGTTGCCGTAGAGTGCCGTCCCGTTCACTCGACCCCGGATCGATCTGTGGCTAGGTGCACATGTCCAGCTCGTTGTCGTTCGGCTTGCTCGGGCCGCTGCAGGTGCTCGACGGCGGCCGGACGGTGCATGTCCGGGCGGGAAAGCACCGGATCCTGCTCGCAGCTCTGCTGCTGCGGCCGAACCAGGTGGTGTCCACCGGCGAGCTGATCGAGTGGCTGTGGGAGGGGTGTCCGCCCGCTCGGGCGCGGCCGGCGCTGCAGACGTACGTCGCACGGCTGCGTGCGCTGCTCGGTGACGGGGTGGGGGACTGCACGCCACTGATCGGTACCAGGCCGGGCGGGTACGTCATCGAGGTGGTGCCGGAGTTGGTCGATCATGTTCGATTCCGGGAGCTGGTGAACGGGGCGGGTGCTGGCGGGTTCGACGGGGCGGTGGCCGGGGCTGTTACCTCTGGGGCTGCGGGGGCTGGGGCTGCCAGGGCTGCGGGGGTTGGAGCTGCGGGGCCTGAGGGGGAGCTGGCTCGGTTGGGCTCGGCGCTGGTGCTGTGGCGCGGACGGCCGCTGGAGGACGTGCCGTCCGAGGCGCTGCGGCGGGACGAGGGGCACCGGCTGACCGAGCTGTGGCTGCGCGCCCGCGAGCGGCGGCTCGAACTCGCGTTGCAGCTCGGCGGGCACGGCGAGGTACTCGGCGAGTTGCGGGCGTTCGCCACTGAGCAGCCACTGCGGGAGCACGTGCGGTACCTGCTGATGCTGGCGCTGTACCGGTCCGGGCGGCAGACCGAGGCGCTGGCGGTGTACCGGGACGCCCGGCGGATGCTGCATGACGAGTTCGGGATCGAGCCGGGTCCCGAGCTTTCCGATGCCCACCGGCGCATTCTGGCGGGCGATCCGTCGCTTGCTGGTCTGAGCTCGGGTGTCGAGGGCGTGGCGCGGGAGACGGGGGTCAGCCTGGCGGCGGCGACGGGTATTACAGCAATCAACGCGGGGGATTCCGGGCCTGCCCTGCGCACCGTGCCGGCTCAGCTTCCGCATGACCTGCCGGGGTTCACCGGGCGCAGCGCCGAACTGGCGCAGTTGCAGGAGCTGCTTCCGGTCGAGCCTCGGCTGCCTGGGCAGCGGCGGCGCGATGGCCCGTCGACCGGCGCGGACCAGGTCCCGGAGACCGGCGGCCAGACCGGCCGGGCCGTGACGATCGCGCTGATCGAGGGGGCCGCGGGGGTCGGGAAGACCGCGCTGGCCATCCACTGGTGCCACCGGGTCGCCGACCGGTTCCCGGACGGCCAGCTCTACGTCGATCTGCGCGGCTTCGATCCGCGCCAGCCGCCGCTCACGCCGGCCGGCGCGCTGCGGCAGCTGCTGGGCGGGCTCGGCGTGGATCCCGCGCGCATTCCGGTCGAGGAGGACGGCCAGGCCGGGCTGTACCGGAGCCTGCTCGCCGGGAAGCGCGTCCTGGTGCTGCTGGACAACGCGGCCAGCGCCGCGCAGGTCCGTCCGCTGCTGCCGGGCGGTTCCGGCGCGCTGGTCGTGGTCACCAGCCGCAATCGGCTCGGCGGGTTGGTCGCCCGGGACGCCGCGCACGCGGTCGGTCTCGACCTGCTCGGCCCGGACGAGGCCCTCGCGCTGCTCACCCGCGCGATCGGACCGGAGCGGGTGGACGCCGAGCCCGCGGCGGCCCGCGAGCTGGCCCGACTGTGCGGAAACCTGCCGCTCGCCCTGCGCGTCGCCGCCCAACGGGTCGCGGTCAGGCCGTATCTGACGCTGCGTGACCTGGTGGCCGAGCTCGGCGCGGAGCGCGGACGGCTCGACGTACTCAGCACGGGCGCCGACGAGACCACAGCCGTGCGCGCTGTGTTCTCGTGGTCGTATCGCGCCCTCGACGCGGCGTCCGCGCGGGTGTTTCGGCTGCTCGGACTGTACTTTTCCGATATCGGCACAGCGGCTGTGGCGGCGCTGGCCGGCGTCAGCGTCGCCGAGGCGCGGCGGGCGCTCGAGGTGCTGGCCGGCGGACACCTGCTGGAGGAGGTCGGCGCCGGACGGTACCGGTGCCACGACCTGCTGCGCCTGTACGCCGGCGAGTGCGCCGAGCAGGACGAGACCGAGGACGGGCGGGCCGAGGCCGTACGCCGCGTGCTCACCTGGTACCTGCACACCGCCGTCGCCGCGAGCCGGGCGCTCAATCCGTACACCCGCCACCTGTTGCTGCCGCCGCCGGAGGCCTCGTGCGCGCCACTCGAGTTCACCGGCTACGACGAGGCGCTGGGCTGGTGCGAGAGCGAGCGCGGGAACCTCGTCGCAGCGGTGGGCAAGGCCGCCGAACGTGGCGACGACACGCTGGCGTGGCAGCTCCCGATCGCGCTGTGGAGCTTCTTCAACCTGCGCAAGCACTGGAACGACTGGCTCACCACGCACGAGCTCGCCCTGAGCGCGGCCCAGCGGCTGGGCAACCTGGCCGCCGAGGCGTCGGTGCACAACAGCCTCGGCCTCATGTACTGGGACCTGCGCGACCACGGCGCCTCGCTCGCGCACCTCGGCCAGGCGCAGGAGCAGGGCCGCGCGCTCGGCAACCGCTGGGTCGAGGGGCTGAGCCTGGTGCTGCTCGGGGTCAACCACCAGGACCTCGGCCGGGCCGAGGATGCGCTGGCCCATCACCGCGCTGCGGCGGCGATCTTCCGCGAGCTCGGTGACGGCTGGGGCGAGGGCATGGCGCTGATCGGCCTCGGTCTGGCGCACCGCAGCCTCGGCCAGTTGGCCCAGGCCATCGACGGGCACGAACACGCCGCGCGCACGTTCCGCGAGATAGGCGACCCGTGGGGCGAGGGGATCGCCATGCTCGGGCTCTGCGCCACCTATGCCGAGTTGGGCCGTGATGCGGACGCCGTGGAGCGCTGCGAGTACACGATCGCGCTCGCGCGCGGCATCGGCGACCGGCACACCGAGGCCCGCGCCCTGCGCATCCTCGGCGACGCGCTCTCACGGACCGGCCGGCCCGAGGCGGCGGCGGAGGCCTGGCAGCGGGCGCTGACCATCTTCGGGGATCTCGCGGATCCGCAGGAGGTCGAGGTGCGGGCCCGGCTGTCCGCGCCTCACGGGGGCACGCCCGATGAGCGTGCCCCCGCGGTGGCGCCGATCCGGATGCGGCTGTGAGGATTTGAGCGGGCCGCGGCGGATCGACGACGACTCCTTACATGCTGCTGTCGAAGAGGGCGCCGACGGCCCAACGGGCCGGGCCGCCGGCGGTGGAAGTCGCCGTCGCGGTCTTGTCGTAGTCGTCGGAGTACCGCACGTTCCAGGAGTAGCCGTTCACCAGATGCGGCAGCTTCGAGTGGGTGATGCTCTGCCCGCCCAGGTAGACGACGGTGTGTTTCGCCTTCATTCCGACACCTGAGGTGACGTGGACGGTCGAGTCCTCATACGCGCCGATGAGCGTCCAGTCAGTGCCGCCCCTGCCCTGCGGGTTCTGATACGAGGCCAGCCACTTCAGGAAGCCGCTGCCGGGCCGCAGGTCGCTGCACTGCTTGTACTGGTTCCACAGGGTGCACAGCGTGGCCAGCGAGCTGGCGCCCTTCCAGGGGGTGCTGAGCGTCGAGACGTTCGAGACGAGCAGGTAATTCGGCCACGCGCTCGACGTCGCGCCGTACTTGTGGACCCCGGTGATGGCGGCCCCGATGATCAGCCCGCCCATCGAGTGAGCCATCACATCGACCTTCTTGCCGTACTTCGAGTAGTGGTTGTAGATGTCCCAGGCCAGCAGGCGGCCGAGCTCCTGGATCCGGGAGTTCTGGTTCCCGTTGACCTTCCGGGTGCAGTTGACGTCGTTCTTGTAGATGCCCCAGGTGATGAAGGAGCCGGTGAAGCCGAAGTTCCGGGCCGCCTTCTCCGCGTCGCCCCAGGTGCTCGCGCAGTTGTTCTTCGCGTTGTACTCGAACCCGTGGATGAAGTAGATCGGCGTGCTCAGCGCGCTGGCGTCCGGCTGCACGGCCGAGGCCGTGAGCGCCTGGGCCGGTGCGGCCGCGGCCGCCGTGCCGAAAGCCAGCATGGCAGCCGTGATCGCGGCCGCGATGCGAGTCCGCATGCGTTGTTGCCCTTTCGCCCGTGGTTGCGCATCCTTGATCCCCGTCGACGTTCCCGTGGTTTCGCGGCTGCCATCGCCGGCCCCTGCCGGCGACGCTCCACACCTTGGCAAACACCGACCTCGCGGCGATCTCGCGGCGCTGTCGCGGCCTGACGGGCGTCCCGCGCCGCGTTGTATCGCCGCGCTTTCGCCGCTCTGTCGCGGTGCTTTCCCCGGGCGGGTGCGCGGGGCCTTACTCGGTCGGCCGCGGCGTCACCCTCGCCGCCGCATTCGCGCTGCTCAGTGACCGTATGACGATCGGATCAGCGTCCCAGGCGGGTGGTTCGAGGCGACCACCGACCGGCCGCGACGGCGGGTTGCAGCCGATTACGCTCGCGCCGAAATCGATGCGGAGGCCGCATACCCATCTTGCACGGCCGCCGCGTCCCTTGTGGCTTTGCCACCCGACCCATGGGGGCCGTCATCCGAATCTGGACCCTGCGAATACGCGTAGTACCGGTGGCCGTCGCGGCCATCCTGGCGGGCACCGCCGTCGCGGTCTCGGCCGCCCCGCTCACGCACAGCACCACGACGACGCCGAAGTACACCTACGTCGCCGAGACCGATCTCAACGGGCGGGACGGCCCGTCGCTCAACGCGAACGTCGTCAAGGTGAACATGTACCTGAGCGGACACGACGTCAGCCTGACCTGCCAGGCGCGCGGCGAGGAGGCCTACGGCTCGGCGATCTGGGACAAGACCACCGACGGGGTCTGGGTTCCGGACCACTACGTCAAGACCGGCGCGACGGGGTACGCGCCCGGCGTGCCCCGGTGCAACGACACCTCCAACGACGTGCACCAGCTCACCGCGACCGCGAACCTCGACGGACGGCAGAGCCCGTCACTCTCGGCGGTGGTGGCGCAGACCGACGAGTACCTGGCCACGGACGAGGTCCCGGTCGTGTGCCAGGCCACCGGCGGCTCGGCATACGGCAGCACCGTCTGGGACAAGACCTCCGACGGGGTCTGGGTGCCGGACGCCTACGTGAAGACCGGGTATACGGGCTTTGATCCCCAGATACCGCGCTGCACGACGACGTCCGTCGCGACCAAGTACGGGTACGTGGCCACCACCGACCTCAACGGCCGCAAGATCACCTCGGTGTCCGCCGCCGCCGTCAAGGTCTACAAGGCAGGCAGCACGGTCTATGTGACCTGCCAGGCGATCGGCGACAACGCCTACGGCTCGAACATCTGGGACAAGACCACCGACGGGCTCTGGGTCGCCGACCACTACGTCAAGACCGGATACGACACCTTCGTGCCCGGCCTGCCCCGCTGCTCCGGAAGTACGGGCACGACGACCAGCGCCGGCTCCGGCTACGTGGCGGAGACCTCACTCGACGGCCGCTCGGCCAAGAAGCTGACGGCCGCCACCGTGCACACCTACGCCGCGGGCTCGACGATCAAGATCGTGTGCCAGGCCTACGGCGAGTACGCGTACGGCAGCTACATCTGGGACAAGACCACCGACGGGGCCTGGGTCACCGACCACTACGTCAAGACCGGGTCCGACGGCTTCATCTCGAACATGCCGCGCTGCGACAACGACCCGCCGAGCGGCGGTTCGAGCACCGGCAGCGGAGGCGGCGGGGGCAGCTGCGCCGCGGGTCACGGCCGCAACAGCGGTCCCGCGGGCTCGACCGCCGGCACCAGCGCCGAGAAGGTCCAGCGGGTCATCGCGCTGGCCGAGGTGGAGACCGGAAAGGACCTGAGCTACTCGTGGGGCGCGGGCGGCAAGGGCGGACCGGACTGCGGCATCGCGTCGCTGAGCCCCGGCGGGTACAACGACTACGACCGGTTCGGGTTCGACTGCTCGGGCATGACCGAGTACGTGTTCTGGGCCGCCACCGGAGTGGACATCGGCGACAACAGCGACGCCCAGTCGCTGCACGGAACCGTCGTCTCCTACAGCGACATCCGCCCCGGCGACCTGCTGTTCTGGGGCTCCCGCGGCAACACCGACCACGTCGCCGTCTACATCGGCAACGGGAAGATGATCGAGGCTGCACCGCCGCGCGGCACGAGCAGCGTGCACGTGACGTCGGTTTACGGCAGCCACAGCTACGCAATCCGCATCTTCAAGTAGCGGCAATTCATGTAACAGCAATCCCGCGACATCCAGCGGGCCGATGCCGGGCTATCCCTGGCGTCGGCCCGTCGGCCTTTCGGCTACAGAATCGCGTCAGGGGTGTGGCACGTCAGGGGCGCGGCGCGTCAGGGTTCGAGCGCCGCGTGCAGGAACAGTCCGAGCCCTGCGATATTCACGACCAGGTCGTCCGGTACGCCGTAGCGGCGGCCGAGGTCCTGCACGTCCGGGTGGCTGACCCACACCTGGCCGCCGTCGGCCCAGACCAGGGCCTTGAGCGGCAGCTCGAGCGCGATCAGCGGCTGGGCGACCATCAGCGGGGTTCCGGAGCGCGGATCGCCGAAGACCAGCAGCACGCTGTCGCCCATCTCCAGCCCGGCCGCGCGGGCTCCGCCGCCGTGGTCGATCCGGGCGAACAGGGTGAGCCCCTTGGCGCGGATCGCCTGCTCGACCCGGTCGACGGTCTTGCCGAACGGGAACGGGCTCGGCACGGTCACGACGCCCGGGGCCGTCGGAGGCAGATCAGAGTGCATATCCCCAAGCTAGTGCCGTGGCAGCCAAAGTTCGCCCCGTTCGCCGTCCCAGCACGACATCTGGCCGCGTTGCGGGAACGCCCACGCACAACCAGTGCGAGGGCGTCCCCGCGCCTTGCCATATGCCGCCCTGGAACGCCTCACTTGCGGGCGAACATTGGCTGCCACGGCACTAGCCGTCGGCGGGCTCGGACGCCCGGCGGCGGCTAGCGTAGGAACATGGACAAGGCGGAATGGGACGAGCGGTACCGCAGCGCGCAACTCGTCTGGAGCGCGGCGCCCAACCAGTTCGTCGCGGAGCTGCTGGCGGACCTGGATCCGGGACGCGCACTGGATCTGGCCTGCGGTGAGGGGCGTAACGCGCTCTGGCTGGCCGAGCGGGGCTGGCAGGTGACGGCGGTGGACTTCTCGCCGGTCGCGCTGGCCAAGGCGGGGACTCTGGCCGAGGCCCGGGGGCTGCAGGTGGACTGGATCACCGCGGACGTCACCGAGTACCAGCCCGCCGCGGGCGCCTACGACCTGGTCCTGATCGCGTACCTGCACCTGGTCGCGGAGCAGATCTCGCGGGTGCTGCACGCCGCGGCCGCGGCGGTCGCGCCGGGCGGCCGGCTGCTGCTGGTCGGCCACGACCGGGCCAACGTAACCGAGGGCGTCGGCGGCCCGCAGGATCCGGCGGTGCTCCACACGGTGGAGGCCGTGACCTCCGCACTCGGCGGCCTGCGCGTCGAGCGGGCCGAACAGGCTCGCCGATCGGTCGAGGTCGAGGGTGCGCCGCGCAGCGCCATCGATACCCTCGTGCTCGCGACCCGCGACCGACGTCACACACATCAACCGGCGGACAACCATGGTGGAGATCGCGACGTTAGCTCATGCTGAGGTCCAGAGTGGAAGTCCAGGCAACAGGAGGTACGGCGTGACCGCGGCGCTGGTGGAACGGATCCGGGCCGGGATCATCGGCGAGGGCGAGATGCTCGACGGCCCGTACGGGCCGCGGCGGATCACCTACGCCGACTATACCGCCTCGGGCCGCAGCCTGGACTTCGTCGAGGACGCCGTCCGCCAGTACGTGCTGCCGCGCTACGCCAACACCCACACCGAGAGCTCCGGCACCGGGCTGGCCACCAGCCGGCTGCGCGAGGACGCCCGGCAGATCATCCACGAGGCGGTCGGCGGCGACGACCACGCGGTGATCTTCTGCGGTTCGGGGGCGACCGCCGCGGTCAACAAGCTGATCGGCATCCTGGAGTTGCGTCTGCCCGACGGGCCCGCGCGGCAATACCGGCTGCTCGACCGCATTCCGCCCGCCGAGCGGCCGGTGGTGTTCGTAGGGCCCTACGAGCACCACTCCAACGAGCTGCCGTGGCGGGAGAGCATCGCCGACGTGGTGGTCATCGGCACCGACGCCGACGGCCACATAGACCTGTCCGAGCTGGCGGCGCAGCTGGTCCGCTACCAGGACCGGCCGCTGCGCATCGGCAGCTTCTCCGCCGCCTCCAACGTCACCGGGATCCTGTCCGACGCGGACACGGTCGCGGCGCTGCTGCACGCCCACGGCGCCCTGTCCTTCTGGGACTACGCCGCGGCCGGCCCGTACGTGCCGATCCGCGCGCGCGAGACGGCGCCGGGCGCCGGGGACCACAAGGACGCGATCTTCCTGTCCCCGCACAAGTTCCCCGGCGGCCCGCAGACCCCGGGCGTGCTGGTGGTACGCCGGGAGCTGGTGCGCAACCGGGTGCCCACCACGCCGGGCGGCGGCACGGTCGCGTTCGTCGACCCGGTCGGCCACCGCTACCTCGAGGACCCGGTCGCCCGCGAGGAGGGCGGCACTCCGGCGATCGTCGAGTCGATCCGCGCCGGGCTGGTGTTCGCGCTCAAGCAGGCCGTGGGCACCGAGGCGATCCAGGCCGGCGAGGAGCGGCTGTGGCACCGCGCGCTGGCCCGCTGGGCGGGCAACCCGGGCGTCGAGGTGCTCGGCAACCCGCACGCCCGGCGGCTGTCGATCGTCTCGCTGCGGCTGCGCCACGGCGAGCGGTACCTGCACCACGACTACGTCGTCGCACTGCTCAGCGACCTGTTCGGGATCCAGTCCCGCGGCGGGTGTTCCTGCGCGGGGCCCTACGGCCATCGGCTGCTGCAGATCGACAGTGCGCAGTCGCACGCCTTCCGCGACGAGATCAACCACGGTTGCGAGGGCATCAAGCCCGGCTGGACCCGGATCAACTTCAACTACTTCATCTCCGACCGGGTGGCCGACTACCTGATCGACGCGGTCGACCTGACCGCGACGCACGGCCACCGGCTGCTGACGGACTACCGGTTCGACCCGCAGACCGGGCAGTGGCGCCACCGCCGCGGCGTCGCGCGTCCGCCGCTGCGTCTCAGTGATCTGCGCTACTCCCCCGACGGCGCCCTGGTCGGGCCCGACCGGCACGCCTACGCAGGCGAGGACGCCCTGGACGACTACCTGCGCGAGGCGCGCGAGCTGCTGGCCTCCCGGCCGGAGCAGGTCGACGACGGACCCACCGGCCTGGCGGCCGAGTTCGAGGCCCTGCGCTGGTTCCACCTGCCGCCGGCCTGCCTGGACCATGCGGAAGCCGTCGAGCACGCAGAGCACGCCGGAGCCCGGAGCTAACCCTTTTAACGTTACAAAATCTGAGGCCGGGTCAGCGTTTCTCCGCAGATGCCACCGAGGACTGCCGCACGACCAACTCGGGTTGCAGCACGACGCGCTGGTGGGTGTGCTGTTCGGCGTCCGGACCGGTCTCCTCCAGCAGCAGTTCGGCGGCCGTGCGGCCCATCCGCTCGGCCGGCTGGCGCACCGAGGTGAGCGGCACGGCCGCGGCGGACGCGAACTCGATGTCGTCGTACCCGACCAGGGCGAGTTGGTCGGGCACTGAGACCCCGGCGGCGAAGACGGCCTGCAGCACGCCGAAGGCCAGCAGGTCGTTTGCGCAGAACACTGCGGTAGGCCGCCGGGACAGGCCGAGCAGGCGCACCCCGGCCTCGCGGCCGGCCGCCACGTCCAGGCGCGGGGCCTCGAGGTGGGTGAGCGCGTCCTCCGGCAGGCCGCGGTCGGTCAGCGCGGCCAGCGCCCCGGTGCGCCGGTCCCGGCACTGGGCCAGGTGCATCGGACCGCTCACGTACGTGAACGCGGCGTGCCCTTGGTCCAGCAGGTGTTCGGCGGCCAAGCGCCCCCCGGCGACGTCGTCCACGGATACCGAGCAGGAGTCCCCGACCGGGGCCGAGCGGTCCACCAGAACGAACGGGATCTCGCGGCGGCGGAACGAGGCCAGGTTGGCCCCGGTGGGATCGGCCGGGGTCACCAGCACGCCGCGCACCCGCTGCTCGGCGAACAGCGACAGGTACTCGGCCTCCTCGCTCGGGTCCTCGGCGCTGTTGCACAGCATCACGCCCAGGCCCGCCGCGCGCGCCTCGCGCTCCGCGCCCCGGGCCACCGCCACGAAGAACGGGTTGGTCATGTCCAGCACCAGCATCGCCACGATCCGGCTGCGCCCCGCGCGCAACTGCCGGGCGGACTCGCTGCGCACGAAGCCGAGCAGGTCGATGGCGGCCTGCACCCGCTCCCGGGTCGCCTCCGAGACCAGGTCCGGACGGTTGATCACGTTCGAGACCGTGCCGACCGACACACCCGCCTGCCGCGCCACATCCTTGATCCCCACCATGCGCGCCAAGCCCACTCCTCAACCTGAGCCCCGAGCCCGCGCCTGACGGGCCGTATCAGCACATCGTAAGGCGCCCTTGAAAAGATTCAGAACCAGGCCCCGGGCGGCGCGCCGGGAAGTCGACCTTGACACTGGACCGGCCGCGACCTAGGTTTTCTTACTGAAACGATTCATCGAGCGACTGGCCTCGCCGGGCGCCGAGCGAGGGCGGGGACATGGACGGCTGGTCCGCGGCACAGGCGGCGCTCAGGGCGCAGCAGATCGAGCTGCCCTCGTGGGCCTTCGGGAACTCGGGGACCCGGTTCCGGGTCTTCCCGCAGCCCGGGGTGCCGCGCGACCCCTTCGAGAAGCTCGCGGACGCGGCGCAGGTGCACCAGTGCACGGGAGTCGCCCCGCTGGTCTCGCTGCACATCCCGTGGGACCGGGTGGACGACTACGGCAAGCTGGTCGAGCACGCCGCCGAGCTCGGGGTGCGGATCGGCGGGATCAACTCGAACACCTTCCAGGACGAGGACTACCGGCTCGGCAGCGTCTGCCATCCGGACCCCGCCGTGCGCCGCAAGGCCCTGGACCACCTGCTCGCCTGCGTCGACGTGATGGACGCCACCGGCTCGCGCGACCTCAAGCTGTGGTTCGCGGACGGCACCAACTACCCCGGCCAGGACGATGTGACCGCGCGTCAGGACCGGCTGGCCGAGGCGCTCGCCGCGGTCTATGCGCGGCTGGGCGAGGGACAGCGGATGGTGCTGGAGTACAAGCTGTTCGAGCCCGCCTTCTACACCACCGACGTGCCGGACTGGGGCACCGCCTACGCGCACACGCTGCGGCTGGGCGAGAAGGCGAAGGTCGTGGTGGACACCGGGCACCACGCCCCGGGGGTGAACATCGAGTTCATCGTGGCCTTCCTGCTGCGCGAGGGGAAGCTGGGCGCCTTCGACTTCAACTCGCGCTTCTACGCCGACGACGACCTGATGGCCGGGGCGGCGGATCCGTTCCAGCTGTTCCGGATCCTGCACGAGGTGGTCAAGAACGGCGGGCTGGACCCGGCCCGGCAGGTCGCGTTCATGCTGGACCAGTGCCACAACATCGAGGAGAAGATCCCCGCGGTGATCCGCTCGGTGATGAACGTGCAGGAGGCCACGGCCAAGGCGCTGCTGGTCGACCTGGACGCGCTGCGGGCGGCGCAGGCCGCCGGGGACGTGCTCGGCGCGCACGCGGTGCTGATGGACGCGTACAACACCGATGTGCGGCCGCTGCTCGCCGAGCTGCGGATAGATCAGGGGCTTGATCCGGACCCGGTCGCGGCCTACCGGGCCTCGGGCTACCGCGAGCGGATCGTGGCGCAGCGGGTCGGCGGCAGCCAGGCCGGTTGGGGAGCGTGAGTCGGCGATGAGCGAGGAGCGGGACATGAGCGGACATTCGGACAGCGGGCACTCGAACAACGGGCACGTGAACAACACCGTCAGGGCTCTGCTGGAGCGTTCGAACCGGCTCGGCGCGGATCCGCGCAACACCAACTACGCCGGCGGCAACACCTCGGCGAAGGGCTCGGCCGTCGACCCGGTGACGGGCACCGACGCCGAACTGCTGTGGGTGAAGGGTTCCGGCGGCGATCTGGGCACGCTCACCGAGTCCGGGCTCGCCGTGCTGCGGCTGGACCGGCTGCGCGCGCTGGTGAAGGTCTATCCGGGGGTCGAGCGCGAGGACGAGATGGTCGCGGCCTTCGACTACTGCCTGCACGGGCGCGGCGGCGCGGCCCCGTCCATCGACACGGCGATGCACGCCCTGGTGGACGCCGCGCACGTGGACCATCTGCACCCTGACTCCGACATCGCGCTGGCCACCTCGGCCGACGGCGAGGCGCTGACCAAGGAGTGCTTCGGCGACGCGGTGGTCTGGGTGCCGTGGCGGCGTCCCGGCTTCCAGCTGGGGCTGGACATCGCCGCGCTCCACGCGGCGCACCCGGAGGCGATCGGCTGCATCCTCGGCGGGCACGGCATCACCGCCTGGGGTGCGACGGCGCAGGAGTGCGAGGAGCGCTCGCTGCACATCATCCGCACCGCGGAGGCCTTCATCGCCGAGCGCGGAAAGGCAGAGCCCTTCGGTCCGGTGCTGTACGGCTACGCGGCGCTGCCCGAGGACGAGCGGCACGCCCGCGCCGCGGCCCTCGCCCCGATCATCAGGGGCCTGGCCTCCACCGACGCGGCGGCGACCGGCTTCGGCCTGGTCGGCCACTACACCGACACCGAGGTGGTGCTGGACTTCCTCAGCCGGGCCGGGCACCCGCGGCTGTCCATGCTGGGCACCTCGTGCCCGGACCACTTCCTGCGTACCAAGGTGCGCCCGCTGGTCCTGGACCTGCCGGCCACCGCGACGCTCGAGGACACCGTGGACCGGCTGCGGGAGCTGCACCAGGAGTACCGGGCCGACTACGCGGCCTACTACGAGCGTCACGCCGAACCCGACTCTCCGGCCATGCGCGGCGCGGACCCGGCGATCGTGCTGGTGCCCGGCGTCGGGATGTTCTCCTTCGGCAAGGACAAGCAGACCGCGCGGGTCGCCGGGGAGTTCTACGTCAACGCGATCAACGTGATGCACGGCGCGGAGGCGGTCTCCCGCTACTCCCCCATCCCGGAGTCCGAGAAGTTCCGGATCGAGTACTGGGCGCTGGAGGAGGCCAAGCTGCGCCGGCTGCCGAAGCCCAAGGCCCTGGCCGGGCGGATCGCCCTGGTGACCGGGGCGGGCAGCGGCATCGGGCGGGCCACCGCGCACCGGCTGGCCGCCGAGGGCGCCTGCGTCGTGGTCGCGGACGTCAACGCCGACAGCGCGGCGCAGGCGGCGGCCGAGCTCGGCAGCACGGACAGGGCCATCGCAGTGTCCGTGGACGTGACCGACGAGGAGCAGATCGCGGCGGCCTTCGCGGCGGCGGCGCTCGCCTTCGGCGGGGTGGACCTGGTGGTGAACAACGCCGGGATCTCCATCTCCAAGCCGCTGCTGGAGACCACCGCCCAGGACTGGGACCTGCAGCACGACATCATGGCCCGCGGCTCCTTCCTGGTCTCCCGGGAGGCGGCCCGGCTGATGATCGGCCAGGGCCTGGGCGGGGACCTGGTGTACATCGCCTCGAAGAACGCGGTGTTCGCCGGGCCGAACAACATCGCCTACTCGGCCACCAAGGCCGACCAGGCACACCAGGTCAGGCTGCTGGCGGCCGAGCTCGGCGGGCACGGCATCCGGGTCAACGGGATCAATCCGGACGGGGTGGTGCGCGGCTCCGGGATCTTCGCCGGCGGCTGGGGCGCCAAGCGGGCCGCGGTCTACGGCGTGCCCGAGGAGGAGCTCGGCGAGTACTACGCCCGGCGCACCCTGCTGGGCCGCGAGGTGCTGCCGGAGCACGTGGCGAACGCGGTGTTCGCGCTGGCCGGCGGGGACCTGACGCACACCACCGGCCTGCACATCCCGGTGGACGCGGGCGTCGCCGCCGCGTTCCTGCGTTAGTGTCCCGGCGGGCTGGACAAAAGATCAGGACACTGTGATGAGTGCGCAGGGCTTCGCGGCGGTGGACCTCGGCGCGTCCGGGGGCCGGGTGATCAGGGGGCTGATCGGTCCGGATTCGATTGAGCTGGCCGACGTGCACCGCTTCCCCAATACCCCGGTGACCACGCGCGGTGCTTTGCGCTGGGACTTCGCGGCCCTGGAGCGGGGGACCCGGGAGGGCCTGCGGCTGGCCGGGCCGGTCGCCGGGATCGGGATCGACAGCTGGGCGGTGGACTACGGCTTACTCGACGCGGAGGGCCGGCTGCTGGAGGACCCGGTGCACTACCGGGACGCACGTACCGAGGGTGCGCCGGAGCAGGTCTTCGAGCGGGTTGCGGCGGAGAGGCTCTATCGGCTGACCGGGATACAGCATCAGCCCTTCAATACTGTGCATCAGCTGTGGGCGGCGCGGGAGACTGCTGAGCTCAAGGCGGCCGAGCGGATTCTGATGATTCCGGATCTGTTGTCCTACCGGTTGACCGGCGTTGAGGGCACTGAGATCACCAACGCCTCGACTACCGGGCTGCTCGATCCGGCCACGCGGTCGTGGTCAGCCGAGATCTTTGCCGCCGTGGGTGTCGATCCGGGGTTGTTCGCACCGCTGCGTGAGCCGGGTGCGGCGGCCGGGTTCGCGGAGGAGTTCGGCGCGCATGTATTCGCAGTCGGATCGCATGACACTGCTTCGGCCGTCGCCGCTGTGCCGGCTGTCGGGGAGAACTTCGCGTACATCTCCTCGGGCACTTGGTCGTTGGTGGGCGTGGAGCTGCGTGCGCCGGTGCGCACTGAAGCGTCTCGGGCGGCGAACTTCACCAATGAGCTCGGCGTGGACGGCACCGTGCGCTACCTGCGCAATGTCATGGGCCTGTGGCTTTTGCAGGAATGTCTGCGTGAGTGGGACCGCGAGGGCGATCTGGCCGAGTTGCTCGAAGCTGCGGCCCACGCTCCGGCCCGGCGGTCGCTGGTCGACGCCGCCGACCCGGTGTTCCTGGCTCCGGGCGGGATGCCCGGTCGGATCGCAGAGTACTGCCGTGCGTCCGGGCAGCCCGTTCCGCGCGACCACGCCGAGCTGGTGCGCTGCATCCTGGACTCACTCGCCGAGGCCTACCGACGCGCGGTGCACGAGGCCGTCGAGCTCTCCGGCGCGCAGGTCGACGTGGTTCACATCGTCGGCGGCGGCGCACACAACACGCTGCTCTGCCAGCTGACCGCCGACGCCGTCGGGCTACCCGTCGTCGCCGGGCCGGCCGAGGCCGCCGCGATCGGCAACCTACTGGTCCAGGCGCGGGCCGCCGGGGCGGTGCGCGGCGGTCTGGACGAGTTGCGTGGCCTGGTTGCCCGCACCCAGCCGCTGCGCAGGTTCGAGCCCTCGTCCGGGCAGTAGTAGCCCGCCGTCACTGCGCCGTCAGTAGCTGAATCGTCGCGGCGCTCGCGTAGAGGTCGACCGGACCGGTGTCCCCGGTGCGCACTTGCAGGTGTGTGTCCGCGGCGGACGGGACGGCTCCTTGCAGCGTAAGCGTCTGCGGTGTCCCGCTGAGCTGGACAGTCGCGCTGGACAGGTCCTGTTGTCCGGTCCAGAAGTCCAGGTAGACCGAGCCGGTACCCTGCAACGTGATCGAGACCTGATAGCTCTGGCCGGCGGGCAGCTGCGTGGCCGGGTCGGTCCAGATCCAGGTGTTCGGCGCGGCGCTCGCCTCGGTCCAGTGCACGGCGCTCGCCCCGTCGGGCGTGGTCGCGGCGACGACGGTGCCCGGGACCGATCCCACGCCGTTCTGCACCGGGCCCTGCCAGGCCAGCTGGCCGGTCGGCGTGTCGCCGAGGAGGTTGGGGCCGGTCGGGGCCAGGATCACCGGCACCCGGCCGGGCGGGAACTGAAGCGGTCCGGCGGCGTAAGACGGCGGCGCGTCAGCGGCCGCGGCGGCCCAGGACTGGTCGGCAGTCGAGCTGAGGGCGAAGGCGAGAGTCGTCGTGGCGGAGTGTCGCGCCCCGGAAGCAGTGTCGGTTCCGGTCCCAGCTCCGGTTCCAGTGATCAGTGAGCCGGGGATCCAGGCGGGCGCCCAGGTCTTCCCGTTGACGTTCAGGCTGTGTACATACGTGGTCGTCGACGCGCCGGGAGCGGTCATCGTGGTCTTCTGCCCGCCGGGCAGGTCGAACTGGACCCGGGAGAAGATCGGCGCGCTGAGTGCGAGGACTGAGACCCCGGGGGTCTCCGGGTACATGCCGAGGCTGGACCACACGTACCACGAGCTCATCGCGCCCAGGTCGTCGTTGCCGGGCTCGCCACCTGGTGAGTCGGCGTAGACCGCGTCAAGCATCTTGTGCACGATCGCCTCGGTCTTGTACGGCACGCCCGCGTAGTCGTACACGTACGGAGTCCCGAACGACGGCTCGTTCCCGGCCCACTCGTAGGGCAGGTTGGGGCCTGCGTTGAGCTGCTGGAAGAAGGTGTCCAGGCGGGTGATGGCAGCCGCATTGCCGCCCAGGGCGCTGATCAACCCGTGCAGGTTCTGCGGGATGGCCCAGGTGTACTGGGCCGCGTTGCTCTCCTGGAAGCCGGACTGGCCGAAGCTGCCCATCCCGTCCGTGGTCGGGTCGAACTCGGGGAACTGGCCGGCCGCGTCGCGCGGCTGGATGTAGCCGGTGTCGGTGTTGAACAGGTTGGTCCAGTCCTGCGAGCGCTGCAGGAACCTCGTGTACGTCGAGGTCTGGCCGATCTCCTTGGCCAGCTGCGCGATCGCGAAGTCCGCGGTCGAGTACTCGATGGTCTCCGAGGCCCCGTTGTCCGTCGGCGAGAGCGAGCTCTGCGTCGTGTTCGGGACGTAGCCGAGCGACAGGTACGAGGACAGCTGCGGCCGCTCGGTGTAGAAGCCCTGACCGAGCTGGTCCGCGGTCGGCACGGTCTCGGCGCCCTTGACCATGGCGGCCAGCGCGGCCGACGCGTCGAAGTCCCGGGCTCCGAAGGCGTAGGCCTCGGCCAGGATGGGATCGGCCGCGTCGCCGTTCATCACGTCCGTGTAGTCGTTGGCGAAGCCCCACTTGGGCAGCCAGCCGCCCTGCGCCTGGTCGTTGAGCAGCGAGGTCATCATCTGGCTGGTCTGCTCCGGGGCGATGACGGCGAGCAGCGGCACCTCGGAGCGGTAGACGTCCCAGCCGGAGAAGTCGGCGTACTGGACCTGGCCGTGCGTGGTGCGGTGGACCCTGTCGTCATAGCCGAGGTAGTCGCCGTTGACGTCGGAGAAGATCCGCGGCTCCAGCATTGCGTGGTACAGCGCGGTGTAGAACTGCACGCGCTGCGCCGCCGTGCCGCCGCCGACCCGGATCCGGCCGAGCAGCTGTTCCCACTGCGCATACGTGTGCTGACTCACCGCGTGGACGCTCCACCCCGGATCCTCGGCGGTCAGGTTCGCGCGGGCGTCGGCCTGGCTCGAGTAGGAGATCGCGACCTTCATCGTCACCTGGCGCTTCGCCGTGGTGTCGAAGGTGACCCAGGCGCCCGACTGCAGCCCCTCGGTGCCCGCGACCTGGGTGCGCGACTGGGAGCCCTTGGCCTCGACTCCCTTCGGGGCGACCTGTGCCTTGCCGGAGGCGGCGGAACCGTCTGGGGCGGCGGGCACCCGCGGCGAGGACGGACCCTGGCTGCTCGCCTGCACAGAGCCTGGCGTCGTGACGACAGACTCCTGACGCAGCGACACCGCCGAGGCGAGCAGGTTGACGGAGCCGCTCGCGGCCGTGCGCACCTGGACCTGCGGGGCGCCGATGGAGCCGGTCGGGACGGCCGCGTCCACGGTGAGCGTGACCGGGGTGGAGGTCAGCGTCACGGCCTTGCTGTCGACGTCCTGCTGGCCGTTGTAGAAGTCGAGGAACACGTCACCGCTGCCCTGCAGCGTGACGCTGGCCTCGTAGCTGCTGCCCTGGACCAGCGGCGCGGGCGTGGTCTGGATCCAGGTGTTCGGCAACGCGGAGTCCTGCTGCCAGGAGACCGCGCTCTGGCCGTCCGCGGTGGTGGCCGGGGCGATGGTCGCCGTGCTGCCGCCGCTGCTGACCTCGTGGTAGCTCCACGGGAGGCTGCCGGTCGGGTCGGTGAAGACATTGGCGCCGGTCGGCGCGGTGTGCCAAGTCCCGTAGGAGGAGAACGGCCGCGAGAAGGTGGCGACGAAGTGCAGCGGGTAGGTGCCCGGCGAGCCGCAGAACTGGCCGGCCGTCTCGGTGCCGGTCACCTCGTGGTCGTTGACGATCTGGATGTCCGCGGCCTGGTTTCCGGACTGCGCGTCGCCCATCTTGAACAGCAGGTTCGAGGCGGTGCTGCTCGGATAGGTGAACTGGCCGATGCCGGTGCGCGCGGTCGCCGCCAGGTCGGCCTGGATCGACGTGGCCGAGGACGGGTCCAGCTTCACCGAGTAGGAGCCCGCGGTCGCCTTCTCGGCGGTGTGCGCGAACGGCTCGGTGGTGTTCACCGGATCGGCGCCGATCGCCCCGACGGTCGGCAGGATCGGAACGTCGCCGTAGGCGCCGCAGCCCGGGCCCGACATGTGGGTGAGGCTGAATCCGGTGATCGACGAGTCGTCGTAGTTGTAGCCGCCGCCGTCCGGGCGGGAGGGCGTGTCAGGGCTGAACGTCAGCATGCCGAACGGCGCCGAGGCCCCCGGGAAGGTGTCGACCTGGCCGACCGTCGCGCCGCCGGAGCCGGTGCCGATCAGCGGATCGACCAAGGACGCCGGGTCGCTCACCAGCGCGTCGGCCGTGGCCTGCGACGCCACCGCGGTCGCGGCCGTAGCCGTACCGCCACCCGCCGCGATCAATCCGGCGCTCGCCGCAACGGCCACCGAAATCCGCAGGCGTCCACCGCGCGCACCGCGTCCACCGCGAAGTAGCATCAGCCCGACCCTTTCCATGACAACGTTGTCAGGTCAGAGTTCTACTCCGCTGATCGCCGCCCGACAAGACCCTGCGTCAGATTCGGTTCACCCGGCTAGGGCGCCGCGACGAAGGCGTCCAGGGCGGACTGCTGGTTCGCGTAGCCGGTGGCGCTGAGCGGACCGGCCCAGTAGAGCCCCGACTGCCCGTCGAGATCAGTGTCCTTCGCCAGGATCGATGAGGCCTGAGTATCGAGGAAGCCGTTGTAGGCGCTCGTTCCGACGGTGGCGGCGAATTCGTGCAGGTCGCGGACGAACACGCCCTTGAACGAGTACCCGTCGTTGGCGCACCAGCCCGCCTCGCAGGGATCGACCAGGACCCCGCCGGAGACCAGATCGGCCGTGGCGGCGTTGGCGATGTTCTGCGCCGTCGTGACCAGCGAGCTCTGGCCGGTGGCGAGGTGGAGGTCCGCCAGGCCGGTCAGGATCACGCCCTGGTTGTAGGTGTAGGCCCAGACCCCGTTGTTCTGGCAGGTGGACAGGTTGAGGCCGTCGTTGACCAGGTTGCTCGAATTGATCAGCCCGCTCTGCGCGAACCAGGTCCACTCCTGCTGGGCCCGCGCGAGATAGGTGGTGTCTCCGGGTACTGCGAGATGCAGCGCGGCGTTCAGTTCGAGGTACAGCTCGTTGGCGATCGCGTTCTTCGCGGTACGCGCCGTGTTCCACCACACGCCCCCGCCACAGGTGCCGTCCCAGTACTGGCTCATGAAGCCGGCGTCGTACTCGGCGGTCTGCAGATACCTGCTGTCGCCGGTGTAGTCGTAAGCCCGCAGCCAGGCCAGACCCCACCAGCCGGTGTCGTCGATATAGCCGTCGGTGAAGTCCGCCGAGCCGACATTGTCGTTGTACGTGTCGGCGATCGCGTAGGCGTAGGTCGAATCGCCCGAACGCTGGATGTAGTCGATCAGCGCGGTCAGCGCATTCGCGTCCTGCCAGGAGACGACGGCGCTGTTCCAGCGGCCGATTCCGGGAATCCAGTACTGCATCAACGCGGTCGCGCTCGCAGCCGTCGGCGTGCCGGCGTGCGTGGTCGGCCTCGCCCACTGGGTGCACGCGATCTCGACCCGGTTGCCGGCCTTCCCGCACGCGCGCACGGCTCCGACGCCCAGCGCGCTCGGGTTGTCGGCGTTGAACATCAGCGTGCGCCAGCCGCCGTATCCGGTGGGAACGGTGGTGTCGCCGAGCTTTGATCCACTCGCCCAGGATTGGCCGCCGTCGAAGGAGCGGTCCAGCCAGACCTCGTCGGTGGGCGAGCCGTTGCCGATGCTCGCCCACGCCATGTCGTCGGCGTCGGAGATGTGCAGCACGATCGAGCGGCTCCACACGGTTGCGCCGGCGGCCTGGCGGTCGCCGGCCGCCACCGCCGGATCCCGTCCGTCGCAGTAGAGGTTGCACACGGTGATATTGGCGTTCGGGATATTCGCGTTCGGGGTCGCGACGTTCGCGCGCACACGAGTGCTCGCCTCGGCGGACGGGGCGATCAGCCCACTGATCACCACGGTGGACAACGCCGCGACGAACGCGGACCGGACCGATTTCGCGAGCAGCATCGCGTCGCTCCAGGAGTGCCAGGACGGTGGCCTACTCCTGAATCATGCTGCAGCCGTCCGCGAAATCAAGCCGCCTCCGTCCCCACTGTCCCGTTCGGCGCGACCGCGGTCACGTCGAGGCGGGCGAGGTTGGCCAGCCGCACCGACCACTGGCCGCGGTCCGATCCCGAGGCGAACTCGGCCAGCCGCAGGCGTTGGATATCGGAGGTGCCGGCCGGAGCGTAGATGTGATACGCGTCGCGCAGGTACCGCTCGACCTGGTGTTCCGCATGCAGGCCGCGCGCGGCGAAGATCTCCATGGCCGAACGCGCGGAGTCGATGGCGTATTCGGTGTTGATCAGCTTCGCGTTCATCAGCTCCGCGTCGCAGGGCAGGCCCCGATCCAGCAGGTGGGTTGCGTGATAGAGGGTCAGGCGCGCCGTCATCAGCCGCGACTGCATCTCGCCCAGCTTCAGCGCGATCGAGGGCAGTGCGCTGAGCGGCTTTCCGTACTGCTGCCGCTCGGCGCAGAACGCCACCGTCGCCTCGACGACCGCCCGGTGGATGCCGAGGGCCACCGCGGCGAGGTTCGGCCGGCCGTACAGGGTGCTCGACGAGTAGGCCACGTGCAGCCCGAGGCCCTCCTCGCCCAGCCGGTTGGCCGCCGGAACCCGGCAGTCCTCGAACACGACGGTGCCGAAGCTGAAGCCGTGCAGGCCCAGGGTGTCGGCGTGCGGCTCCAGCCGCACTCCCGGCCGGTCCGCCTCCACCAGGAACGCGCTCAGCCCGCGCGACCCCGGCCCGGTGCGCACGACCACCCCGTGCAGGTGGCCGACGTGCGAGTTGCCGATGAACACCTTCGTGCCGTTGAGCACGTAGTCCCGGCCGTCAGGCACCGCAGTGCTCTGCATTCCCAGGACGTGCCCGCCCGATCCGGGCTCGGTCACCGCGATCGTGGGCAGGCAGACGCCTTCGGAGATCGGCGGCAGCCACTGCTGCTTCTGGGCCTTCGAGCCGAAGTGCAGGATCTTGGCGACGCCCAGCTGCGAGGCCTGCGCCATCGCGCCCATCGCCCCGCTGACCCGGGCCAGCTCCTCGATCACGATCGTCTTGGCCAGGTGTCCGAGCCCCATCCCGCCGTAGCTCGGCGGAATGGTCACTCCGATCCAGCCCTGCGCGGCGATCTCGTCGGCCAGTTCCCGCTCGATCGTCCGCGACCGCTCCATTCGCGCCACCTGCGGCCGGACTCGCTCCTCGGCGAACCGCCTTACCCAGGTCCGCAGAGCGACGTGCTGCTCGTCTTCGAATACCTCGGACACCGCCACCAACCTCCGTCTCGGATGGATCGTGACTTCATCTCTTGGCTTCGGCCGCGGGTCGCACCCCGGGCAGCCCGGTCAGTCGCCGCGCAGCTTCCCCAATCCGTCCGCCAGTTCCTGCGCCACGGCGGCGCAGTGCCCTGCGTCGGTGTCGAACATCCCGAGCGTGAGCAGCGCCTTCGCGTGGCCCTGCACCCTCGTCGGCACGACCGTGAACAGCACGGTGCGCCCGTCCTGCGCCAGCTGCACCGGGGCCGTGGCGGCCGGCTCCCCGGTGCGCCTGACCTGCTCGAGCGCGGCCATGATGCCGACCAGGCCGAAGTCCGGGAAGACGACCGCGGCCGGCTCGCCCAGCGGCCCGGTCGGGCCGAACAGCTGCTCGTGCGCCGCGTTGGCGTGCAGGGTCTCAAGACCGGGGTCGGTGACCACCAGCACGCTGCCCGGCGCACTGGAGAGCAGCGCCTCGACCTCGCGGCGGGCCCGGATCTCGGCGACCACCTCGGTGGCCACCCGCTTGATCACCTCGAGCCCGCGCTGGCCCCACCCGGCGTCCTCCGCCCCGCTGTGCGGCGAGGGATCGACCGCGCAGACCGTGCCGAGCACCATGCCGTCATCGTCGATCAGCGGCGCGCCGAGGTAGCTGCGCACGCCGAGCTCGTCGACCACCGGGTTGCCGGCGAAGCGCGGGTAGGCGTAGATGTCGTCGAGCACGAGCGCCTTGCGCCGGGTGACCACGTGCGGGCAGAAGCCGTGCTCGGTGTCCATCTCGCGGCCCGGGTCGCCGTGGAAGACCGGGTCCGCGGGCCCGAGGTCCTCCTTGACGGCCACCCCGGCGAAGTACTGCCGCCGCTCGCCGACCAGGTTGACCATCGCGGCCAGCGCGCCGGTTCTCCGCACGATCTCGCGGGCGAACTCGTCGAACCGCTCGTCCGGCACGTTGGCCAGGCCCAGCGCCCGCTGCCGGGCCATCCGCTCGGCGGCCGTGTCGGCCACGCTCGGGTTCGGCCGGCGCGGCGGCGTGTTCTGCTCGGTCACGGGCTCAGTCCTTTAGCGCGAGGCGCGGGCCGGCCGGCCGCGCAGTTTCGGATTCGGGTTCGGTGTCGAGCAGGTACTGGACCAGGGACAGCAGCACGCCCACGGCCGACTCGTGGCTGCGCGCGTCGCACTCCACGATCGGCACGTGCGGACGCAGCTCCAGGGCGCTGCGCACCTCCTCCGCCGGATAGGCCAGCGTGTCGTCGAAGCGGTTGACGGCCACCAGGAACGGGATCCGCCGGTTCTCGAAGAAGTCGACCGCCTCGAAGCAGTCCTCCAGCCGGTTGGTGTCGACCAGGACGATCGCCCCCAGCGCGCCGGTGCACAGGTCGTCCCACATGAACCAGAACCGCCGCTGGCCCGGCGTGCCGAACAGGTAGAGCACGTATTCGGGGCTGATGGTGATCCGGCCGAAGTCCATCGCCACGGTGGTCGTCGTCTTGTCGCTGGTCGAGCTCAGGTCGTCGACATGACGGCTGGCCTCGGTGATCGTGGCCTCGGTGGTCAGCGGCTCGATCTCGGAGACCGCGCCCACCAGCGTCGTCTTGCCGACCGCGAAGCCGCCCGCGATCAGCAGTTTCAACGCCCCTGGCAGCTCAGAGGGCGCGTAAGGCATCGAGTACCACCTCCAATACGTGCCGGTCCGGGCGGACCGTGTCGGGGAAGGCGACCGGGGCCCGGGCGACGACGGCGCGCCACCCGACCAGGTCGGCCAGAAGGATCTTGATCACCGCGACGGGCAGCCGCAGGTGCGCGGAGATCTCCGCCACCGAGACCGGGTGGCGGCACACCCCGAGGATGCGGGCGTGCTCGGGGCTGACCTCGCCGACCGGCCGGCCGGTGGCCGCGACGAGGGTGATCAGGTGGAACTCGGCGGACGGGCGGGTGCGCCCGCCGGTCACCGTGTACGGCCGCACCAGCAGGCCGGCGTCCTCGTCGAAGCGCATCGGCGCCTCACGGTCGGTCACAGCTTCGCCTGCGAGGCGGCCACCGCCTCCTGTTCCCGGCGCGGCGCGGTCTCCAGGTGCGGGCGCACGCTGCGCACCAGCTGCGCCATCTCGAAGCCGATCAGGCCGGGGTCGGCGGCGTCCGCGGCCAGCACCGCGATGCAGGTGCCGAAGCCGGCCGCGCCGACGAACAGCATCGCCCCGTCCATCTCCACCCCGACCTGGCGCACCGCCCCGCTCTTGGCGAACTTGCGGCCCGCGCCGCTGGACAGCGACCACAGGCCGGAGGCGATGGCGGCCAGGTGGTCCGCGTCGTCCTTGTCCAGCCCGGGAGTCCTGGCCCGCACGAGGCCGTCGGCGGACAGCAACAGGGCACTGCGGGCCTGCGGGATTCGCTCCACGAGGCCGGTGATCAGCCAGCTCAGCTGCTGCGTGCTGTCGTCCGTCATCGTTCGCCTTCCTGGCTGGGTTCGTGGTCGGTGGGGGCGGCGGCCGGGTCCTCGGAGCCGCGGGCCAGGCCGCGCCGGAAGTCCGCGAGCAGGGTCGGCGACAGTTCCTCACCCACCCGGCTGGCCGGGTCGGGCGCGGCCTCCATGAGCGGTGCGGCGAGGTTCTCCTGGGGTCGGCGCCGGGGCAGCGGCGGCCTCTCCCGTTCCACCGAGTCGCCGGCCGGCTGCGGCCTGGGGGCCGGGACGAGCGGCGGCGCCTGGACGGCCCGCGACGTGCCGGGCGCGTTCGCCACGGACGCGGCGGCGCCGGGGCGACGCGGGCCGGGCAGTGCCCCGTCGATGCCGTACGCGATGCGTTCGACCCTGGGGGCGTCGGCGGCGGGCGCCGGGACGGGAGCGGGCACGCGGTCGTCGCGGGGCTGGTCGAAGGTCCGCGGATCGGCGGAGGCCAGCAGCGCCCTGGGCAGGACCACCAGGGCCTGGGTGCCGCCGGTGATGTTGCTCTGCAGCCGGATCGCGATCTGGTGCCGGCGTGCCAGCTGGGCGACGACGTAGAGGCCGATGCGGGCGCCCTCGAGCAGCTCCCGCACGCTGATGCCGTCCGGCTCGCGCAGCAGGGCATTGAGGCGGTCGTACTCCTGCTGGTCCATGCCGAGGCCGCGGTCGTCGATCTCCACGGCCAGGCCCGCGGTGACCGGGTTGGCCCGCAGCACCACCTTCGTGCCGGGCGGGGAGAAGGAGGTGGCGTTCTCCACCAGCTCGGCCAGCAGGTGGATCACGTCGGCCACCGCGTAGCCGTTGAGGAACTCCGGGGAGCGCGCGATGACCTGGACCCGTGCGTAGTCGAGGGTCTCGGAGACCGCCGAGCGCAGCACCTCCATCATCGACACCGGCCGGGTCCACTGCCGGCGCGGCACGTTCCCGCCGAGCACCGCGAGGTTCTCGGCGTGCCGGCGCATCCGGGTGGCCAGGTGGTCGACGTTGAACAGGCCCTTGAGCAGGTCCGGCTCCTCGACCTCGTTCTCCAGGCCGTCCAGCAGTTCGATCTGCCGGTGCACGAGGGACTGCAGGCGCTGGGAGAGGTGGACGAACACGCCGTTGTCAGCGGCCGGGACCTGCGTGGGCGCCACGAGGCCGGCCAGGCTCTCGCTCGCGGGGGGCGGTTCGGCGGGCAGGTAGATGACCGAAGGCGCGACTGCCGCCGCGGCTGCGGCCGCGGCCTTGGCCGCCACGGCCCTGGCCCAACTGACGCCGCCCAGCAGGACCGCGAGCAGCAGCACGCCGAGCGCGCAGAGCGCCGCCACGCTCCTGCCGCCGAGCGGGTCCGCGAGCCGCCCGCCGTGCAGCAGCACCACGATGGTCAATGCGGCCACCACCGCGACGGCGGCCGCGGGGACCAGGACGACTGCGGTCAGCCGCGGGCTCGGCAGCGGTCCGGGGGCCGGATCCCGGCGGTCCGCGCGGTGCCGGGTCGTCGTCGCCGTGTCTCCGGGGGCGTCCCGCGCGGGCGCGAGTGGTTCCCGGGTGCCTTGAACAGCCCTCACGCGGCGACCGTCCAGGCGCGATTGAAGGTAGAGGAACGAGACATGGTTCTGACTCTATGGCCATTCGTACTCACGGTGCGAGCCAGAGCTCGAGTCATCCACCGGCTCCTATCAAAGGTCGAAGTCTCTGGTCGCAAAGGTGTGCGATGAACACAGGACTGAAACGGCGTACGGACCCGTCGGTGTAGCGCAGAGTACCGCGATCCGCCGTGCACGCGAGGCCTTCCGCGCAGGGCGGTATCGAATACATCTGCGACTACTCGCGGCAGGCCGGATACTACGTCTTCCGCGTGACAGGAATCACGGTTTCAGTGTACTAACTTCGAAAGTACGGCTTCGGGGGTGCCGGTACTGCGCCGCGGGGTCGCGCGGGCTCGCTGTCGGCCGCGGCAGCGGCTGTGACCGACGGCGTCCTCGTCGCGGATCCCGAGGTGGTGGTGGGTAAAGGCCTTCACGGTCACGCCGACGACACTGGCGGCGCAGCTGCGGTGCCCACACTGCGGGAGGGCTCTCCACCGCCCTGACCGGGCCCGGACGCCCGCCCACTGCGGAGACGATCAAAAGGCTAGCGCTACACAAGGCCCCTGACAATCCCGTCCGGGGCACCGGCGCGGCCCCCCGGCGGTCGGGTCCGCGCCGCCCCGCGTTATCACAATATTGAGGAAGTTCACCGCGGTCCGGCCCGATTGTGGCCGACTCGCGATCTCGTCCGCGGCCCGCGGACCGTTCAACCGGACGTTCAGAACAGGGCATTTGGAAGCCGCGGCCAGCCGGGCTGTGAACGGCATCGCAAATCCCTTACCCATGCCCATTCTGGCGGCGTATCAGTTGGATAACATATTTCGCATATCTATTGCGACTCCACGTCGACCAACTCGTTTTCCGGCGGCGCGCGCGAGGGCTACTTTTGCTGGACAATCCATTGACATAACTCTGAGACCTGCGACCACCCGGGCGCCGCGCAGGCCCACGCGTCCGCGTCCACGGGTATCATGGCCGGGTGGCCACGGTAGCGATGGTTTACCGATTTACCGGCCCCTGGTCCCGTTCGGGTACCGCAGGGGTCGCGTATCGCCACGTTCCGGCCAGATCGGGCCGTTAGCGACTCCCACCGGAATCGAGCCCGCGGGGCCAGGGGACCTTCCCCAACCCGTCCGCTCGATCCCCCGGAGTCCCCTCATGATCAACACCTCTGTATCCACGTCCACGAACGTGCCCGCGCGTCTCTCACCCGACCAGCTCGCCCACGACCTGGCCGTACCCGACCTGACCGATCCGGACGAAGGCGCGCACGCGGTACAGCTCGTCCTCAACCGGGTGGTCCAGGCGCTCGCCGCCCGGTGGGGCTGTGAGGTGCGCTGGCACCGCGGCACCCGCATCGTGCCGGTAGCCGACAACTACGACCTGCTGGGATACGACCCGGCCGACGTCACCCGGGACGCGCGGTACACCCGGTACGTCGACGAGCGCCGGATGCTGCGGAGCCATTCCAGTGCCCTGATTCCGGCGGCCCTGCGTGCATTGGCGCAGGAGGCGGCCACCGGTCAGTGCCCGGACGACGTGCTGCTGGTTTGCCCGGGAGTGGTGTACCGCCGCGACGCGATCGACCGGCTGCACACCGGCACGCCGCACCAGCTGGACCTGTGGCGGATCCGCCGCGGCGCACCCCTCGGCGAAGCGGACCTGCGGGACATGGTCGCGACGATCGTCGACACACTGCTGCCCGGCGCCGAACACGCACTGGACCCGCGGGTGCATCCGTACACGCTGAACGGCCAGCAGGTCGACGTCCGCACACCCGCCGCAGAACCCAAGCGCAACAACACCGGCCGACCCGGAAACGGCGAGTGGGTCGAGGTCGCCGAGTGCGGCCTGACTCACCCGAAGGTCCTCGCCCACGCCGACCTGGACGGCTCGTACAGCGGCCTGGCCCTCGGCATGGGGCTCGACCGGCTGCTGATGCTGATCAAGGGAGTACCCGATATCAGGCTGCTGCGCGCCGCCGATCCGCGCATCGCCGGGCAGATGCGCGACCTCTCGCCGTACCGCGCGGTGTCCGCGCTGCCGCCGGTGCGCCGTGACCTGTCGGTGGCCGTGGACGCGGGCGATCTGGCCGAGGACCTCGGCGACCGGGTCCGCGACGCCCTCGGCCCGGACGCCGCGCGGGTCGAGGCCGTCGAGATCCTGTCGCGCACGCCCTGCGCCAAGCTGCCCCCGGTCGCCCGCGACCGGCTCGGCGCGCGACCGGACCAGGACAACCTTCTGGTGCGCATCGTGCTGCGCGATCTGGACCGCACGCTGACCGATCACGACGCGAACGTGCTGCGCGACCGGATCTACGCGGCTGTACACAAGGGCACCGTGCATCAGTGGGCTGTCGATATCTGAAGCCAGTCTGAGGAGCGAAGGCCGCAAACCGGATTATTCCTGATCTATCGCAATGTAACGATACGGTCACTCACGCTCTTCTCATCTTCGCCTCATCCGTTGGTGAACAGCGGGACGGAGAGTCTTCGCGACACTCGTTCCGACCTCCAAGGACCCTTGATGTTCTTCACCTATCTCACCAGGGAACTGCGCAGACGGGGCCGGCAGGCGTTCGTGATCGCCCTCGGCCTCGCCCTGGGCATCGGCCTGACGATCACGGTGACCGCAGCGTCCGCCGGTGTGAAAGCCGCGCAGAACACCGTGTTGCACTCGCTCTACGGCGTGGGCACCGACATGACCGTCACGGAGAGCCGCACCCCCGGCACCAACGGCGGGCAGAGCTTCAACTTCAGCGGGCCGTCCGCGGGCACCACCACCGGCACCAAGTCGTCCACCACCTCCTCGGACAACCTGCGGCTGCCCGGCGGCTCCTCCGCGATCACCGCCGCGACCCTTACGAAGATCAAGAACGTCGGCGGGGTGTCCACGGCGGTCGGCTCGCTGACCCTCAACGACTTCAGCATCAGCACCACCGTCACCCAGAAGGTGACGCAGCAGCCGAGCACCACCACCGGCGGGACCGGCGAGCGCGGCGGATCGACCACCGGCGGCGGACCCGGCTTCGGCGGCCCGGCCTCCGGCGGCGGCAGCTTCAACTCGACCAGCGTCACCGGCGTGGACGTGTCGAACCTGACCATCGGCCCGATGTCCTCGCTGACGCTGGCCTCCGGGCGCACGCTGAAGTCCGCCGACACGACCTCGTACGTGGCCGTGCTGACCTCGACCTACGCCTCGTCCAAGAGCCTCAAGCTCGGCGGCACCGTGTCGCTGGGCGGCAAGACCTTCACCATCGTCGGCCTGGTCTCCGGCTCGACCTCCAGCGACGTCTTCATCCCGCTGACCCTCGCGCAGACGCTGTCCACGGAGACCGGCAACGTCAGCACCGTCTACGTGAAGGCCGGCAACTCCACCCAGATCGACGCGGTCGCCGCGGCCATCAAGAAGGCCGACACCACCGCCACCGTCACCACCTCGGCCGACCTGGCCAACTCGGTCACCGGCTCGATCTCCTCGGCCGCCTCGCTGGCCAACAACCTCGGCAAGTGGCTGTCCATCGCGGTGCTGATCGCCGCCTTCGCGGTGGCCGCGCTGTTCACCATGTCGGCGGTCGGCCGCCGGGTGCGCGAGTTCGGCACTCTCAAGGCGCTGGGCTGGACCTCGCGCCGGGTGGTCCGGCAGGTCATGGGCGAGGCCATCGTCACCGGCCTGTTCGGCGGCGCGCTCGGCATCGCCCTCGGCTTCGGCGGGGCCTTCGCGATCGACAAGTTCGCGCCCAGCCTCACGGCGTCGACCAGCGGCATCACCACCCCGACCGGCAACGGCATCCCGGGCGGGGGCAACTTCGGCGGCGGCGAGGGCGCTCGCGGCGCCGCGGCCCAGTCCGCCTCGGACGCGGTCACCGTGCACCTGTCCGCGCCCGTGGCGATCAACGTCCTGCTGCTCGCGGTGGCGCTGGCCGTGCTCGGCGGCCTGATCGCCGGCGGGTTCGGCGGCTGGCGCGCCTCCTCCCTGCGTCCCGCCGACGCCCTGCGCAAGGTCGCCTAACCTACCCCCCCGAGAGAGACCACCGACATGTACGAAATCAAGGCACTGACCAAGCAGTACAAGCGGGGCAAGGAGACCGTGCACGCGCTGCGGGGCGTGGACGTGGTGATCCCGGACGGCGACATGCTCGCCATCCAGGGCCCGACCGGCCACGGCAAGTCCACCCTGCTGCAGCTGCTCGGCGGACTGGACCGCCCCACCGACGGCACCCTGGTGTTCGACGGCCGGGACATGGCGAAGCTGAACGAGATGCAGCTGACCAAGCTGCGCTCGAAGAACTTCGGCTACATCTTCCAGTCCTTCAACCTGATCCCCACCCTCACCGCCCAGGAGAACGTCGAGACCGCACTGGTGCCGCTGGGCATCTCGGCGACCCAGCGTCGGGAGCGTGCGGCTCGTGCGCTGGGCGAGCTCGGCCTCGGCGACCGGCTCACCCACCTGCCGACCGAGCTGTCCGGCGGCCAGCAGCAGCGGGTGGCCATCGCCCGGGCCCTGGTCAAGGAGCCCAAGGTGATCATGGCCGACGAGCCCACCGGGAACCTGGACGAGGACACCCGCGACGAGATCTTCGGCCTGCTGGAGAACCTCTGGAAGGAGCGCAGCCTGACCCTGATCATGGTGACCCACGACTCGGCGATCGCCCGCCGGGTCCCCCGGCTCGCCCTGATCAAGAACGGCAAGCTGACCATCAAGCGGGAGACCCTGCCGGCCGCCCGCGGCGGCGGTCCGGCGAAGGCCGGGCAGAGCGTTGCGCCGGTCGAGCCGGTGGAGCCCGAGGACGAGGACGAGGACCTCAACCTCGAGCCCGATCTGGACAGCGAGTACGACTCGGACACCGACTCGGACTTCGAGACCGAGACCCTGTCCTCGTAAACAGGACACGGTAGTCGGCAGGCGGCAGGCCACCGAGCAGCCGACACGGGTGGGGCGGGTTCCCGACGAACCGGGAGCCCGCCCCACCCGTGTGCGGTGGCACGGGTGAGCCGCCAGGGCTCCGACCTGAAGCATTAAGCATTTGCGCAAGTCCAATCCTGTTCTCACCTCCTTCTCATGAGAGATTGCGAAGGTAGGAAAGGTAAGAACCGCCGCCGCGGACCGCCGAGCACCAGCCGGCACCCGGTGCCCCCGACGCACAAGACACGGAGCGATCATGTCCACGAACGAGACGAGCAGCCGGATCCTGGTCGTGGACGACGAGCCCGCCGTCCGCGAGGCCCTGCGCGCCGGACTCGAGTTCGAGGGCTACGAGGTGACCGTGGCCGCGGACGGCCTCGGCGCGCTGGAGGCGATCGCCAAGCAGATCCCGGACGCGATAGTGCTGGACGTGATGATGCCCCGGATGGACGGGCTGACCGTGCTGCGCCGGCTGCGCTCCTTCGACTCGGCGCTGCCGGTCCTGCTGCTGACCGCGCGCGACACCGTCGGCGACCGGGTGACCGGCCTGGACGTGGGCGCCGACGACTACCTGGCCAAGCCCTTCGACCTGGACGAACTGTACGCCCGGTTACGCGCCCTGCTGCGCCGCGGCGCGCTGCTGGCCGAGGCCGCGCAGCCGGTGGACCCGGACGTGGACGTGCTCTCCTACGCGGACCTGCGGATGGACGTGCTCACCCGCGAGGTCACCCGGGGCGAGCGCAGCATCGAGCTGACCCGCACCGAGTTCAACCTGCTGGAGATGTTCCTGCGCCACCCGCGCCAGGTGCTGGCCCGAGACCAGCTGCTCTCCTCGATCTGGGGCTTCGACTTCGGCCCGACCTCCAACTCGCTGGACGTGTACGTGATGTACCTGCGCCGCAAGACCGAGTCCGGCGGCGAGCCCCGCCTGCTGCACACCGTGCGCGGCGTGGGCTACGTCCTGCGCGCCGACACGGCCGCCGCGACGAGTGGCGCGAACGGCGGGTCGAGCACCGGAACAAACGCGCCGTGAGCATGCACCGTTCGCCGGCCACCACGCGCGGCGGAATCCATCTGCTCAGACGGCTCTCCCTGCGCGGCCGCTTCGCCCTGCTGGCGGCAGTGGCGGTCTCGGTGGCGGTGGTCGGAGCGGCCCTCGCCTCGTACTTCCTGGTGGCGGAGCAACTCAACGGCCAGGTCAACACGCAGCTGACCCGACAGTTGGGGGGCGGGCCGGCAGCCTTCGGGGGCGGGGAGCGCGATTCAGCCGGCGGCGGTGTGCCCACGGTGGGTCAGGCACAGTCCTCCTACAACTTCTGCACGATGAACCCGAACCTGCGCCCGACCGGGATACAGAACCAGAACCAGGGCGGATCGCAGACCGCTGCCAACGGCAGAGACCCGGGCGGTATCGGCGGTGCCCTCAGCACGGGGATCATCTCGGCCACCTCCGGAACAGTCTGCTGGAGTATCGGCAACGGCATGGGGACGACCCTGTCGGCCACCCAGCTGGCCATCGCCACCGGAACGACCAGCACGGTCGGCGGCGGCATCACCTACGAGACCTACACGAGCACCGGCGAGCACGTCAGGGTCTATACAGTCGCGGCGACCGGCGGAACCGGCTACGCCTACACCTCGATCGCCTCGCTGGCGACCGTGGACTCGTCCCTCAACAAGCTGACGATCGAACTCGGCTTCGCATCCATCGCGGGGATCCTGCTCGCGACCGGGGCCGGGCTGCTGCTGGCCCGCTCGGCGGTCAAGCCGGTGCGCCGGCTGACCGGGGCGGTCGAGCACGTGGCCAGGACCGAGGACCTGTCGATCAAGCTGCCGGTCGAGGGCAAGGACGAGATCAACCGGCTCAGCGCCGCCTTCAACAAGATGACCAAGGCGCTGGCCACCTCGCGGGACCGGCAGCGCCAGCTGATCGCCGACGCGGGGCACGAGCTGCGCACCCCGCTGACCTCGCTGCGCACCAACGTGGACCTGCTGCTGCGCAGCGAGCGCACCGGCCGCGAGCTGCCCCCGGGGCGCCGCGAGACGATGCTGGTGAGCGTGGACCAGCAGCTGCACGAGCTGTCCGGGCTGGTGACCGACCTGCTGGAGCTCTCCCGCAACCAGGAGGGCGGCACCCGGCGCACCATGCGGGTGGCACTGCACGAGAGCGTGGGCCGCGCCGTCGAGCGGGCCAAGCTGCGCGGCCCGGGTCTGTACTTCGACGTCGAGATCGAGCCCTGGTACGTCCAGGGCGACCCGACCGCGGTGGACCGGGCGGTGGTCAACCTGCTGGACAACGCGGTGAAGTTCTCCCCCGCGGCCGGCACCGTGACCGTGCGCCTCAAGGCCGGGGAGTACACGGTGACCGACCAGGGGCCCGGGATCGACCCGGCCGACCTGCCGCACGTCTTCGAGCGCTTCTGGCGCTCCGACTCGGCCCGCTCGCTGCCCGGCTCCGGGCTCGGGCTGGCCATCGTCTCCCAGGTCGCCGAGGAGTCCGGCGGCAAGGTCGGGCTGTACCCGGCCCCGGGCGGCGGCACCACGGCGCACCTGATCCTGCCCGGCGAGCCGGAGACCGTGCCGGGCTACGGCCCGCCGAACCCGGGTCCGGTGAACCGCTAGCGCGTCGCCAGCACCCCGGACAGCCGCAGATCCAGGGCGGTGTGCCGGCGGCCGGAGCCCGCGGTGCGGATAGCCTGGCCCAGCGCCCGCTCGGAGCCGACCAGGACGACCAGCTGCTTGGCCCGGGTCACGCCGGTGTAGAGCAGGTTGCGCTGGAGCATGGTCCAGGCGCTGGTGGTGACCGGGATGACCACGGCGGGGTACTCGGAGCCCTGGGAGCGGTGGATGGTGACCGCGTAGGCGTGCTGAAGCTCGTCGAGCTCCGCGAAGTCGTACGGGATCTGCTCGTCCTCGTCGGTGCGCACCGTGAGCTTCTGGTTGTCCTGGTCGATGGCGGTGACGACGCCGCCGGTGCCGTTGAAGACCCCGTTGGCGCCCTTGTCGTAGTTGTTGCGGATCTGGGTGACCTTGTCGCCGACCCGGTAGACCCGGCCGCCGAAGCGGCGCTCGGGGGCGCCGTCGAGGTGCGGGGTGAGCGCCTGCTGGAGCAGCACGTTGAGATTCCCCGCACCGGCCGGGCCGCGGTGCATCGGGGCGAGCACCTGGATGTCGCGGCGCGGGTCGAGGCCGAACCTGCGCGGGACCCGGGCGGTGGCCAGGTCCACGACCAGGGCCGCCGCCAGCTCGGAGTCCTCCTCGGGGAACAGGTGGAAGTCCGGGAAGTCGCGCAGCAGCAGCGGCTTGCCCGCGTTGATCCGGTGCGCGTTGACGACCACGCCGGATTGCTGGGCCTGCCGGAAGACCTGGGTGAGCCGGACCCGGGGCACCGGTTCGGCGTCCAGCAGGTCGCGCAGCACCTCGCCGGCGCCGACGCTGGGCAGCTGGTCCACGTCGCCGACCAGCAGCAGGTGCGCGCCGGGGGCCACCGCCTTGGCCAGCTTGTTGGCGAGCAGCACGTCGAGCATCGAGGCCTCGTCCACCACCACCAGGTCGGCGTCGAGGGGGCGGTCCTTGTCGTAGGCCGCGTCGCCGCCGGGCCTGAGTTCGAGCAGCCGGTGCACGGTCGCGGCCTCGGTGCCGGTGAGCTCGGCCAGGCGCTTGGCGGCCCGTCCGGTGGGGGCGGCGAGGACCACCTTGGCCCGCCTGGCCCGGGCGAGCTCGATGATGGAGCGCACCGTGAAGGACTTGCCGCAGCCGGGGCCGCCGGTGAGCACGGCGAGCCTGCTGGTCAGGGCGAGCCGGACGGCCTGCTCCTGTTCGGGGGCGAGGTCGTGGCCGGTGCGGGTGTGCAGCCAGGCCAGGGCCTTGTCCCAGTCGACGTCCTGGAAGGCGGCGAGCCGGTCGTCCGGGGCGTCCTTGAGCCGCAGCAGCTGGGCGGCCAGCGAGACCTCGGCGCGGTGGAACGGGACGAGGTAGACCGCCTCGGTGTCGGCCCACTCGCCGGGCAGCAGCTCGCGCACGGCGCCCTCGGCGGCGATCAGCTCGTCGAGGCAGCCGGAGATCAGGGACGGCGGGACCGTCAGGATCTTGACGGCGGACTCGACCAGCTTCTCCCGGGGCAGGAAGCAGTTCCCGGCGTCGGAGGCCTGGGAGAGGGTGTACTGCAGGCCGGCCTTGACCCGCTCCGGCGAGTCGTGCGGGATGCCGACGGCGACGGCGATGGCGTCCGCGGTCTTGAAGCCGATGCCCCAGACGTCGGCGGCGAGCTTGTAGGGCTCTGATTTCACGACCTCGTTGGAGGCGTCGCCGTACTCCTTGTAGATGCGCACGGCGATGGAGGTGGTCACGCCGACGGACTGCAGGAAGACCATGACCTCCTTGATCGCCTTCTGCTCGATCCAGGCGTCGGCGATCAGCTTGGTGCGCTTGGGGCCGAGGGTGGGGACCTCGACCAGCTTGCCGGGCTCGGTCTCGATGACGGTCAGGGTCTCGGTGCCGAAGTGCTCGACGATGCGCTCGGCCAGCTTGGGGCCGATCCCCTTGATCAGCCCGGAGCCGAGGTAGCGCTGGATGCCCTGGATGGTCGCGGGCAGCACGGTGGTGTAGTTCTCGACGTGGAACTGGCGGCCGTACTGGGCATGCGAGCCCCAGCGGCCGCGCATCCGCAGCGACTCGCCCGGCTGCGCGCCGAGCAGCGCGCCGACGACGGTCAGCAGGTCGGCGGAGCCGCGGCCGGTGTCGACCCGCGCGACGGTGTAGCCGGTCTCCTCGTTGGCATAGGTGATGCGTTCGAGCACGCCTTCGAGGACGGCGAGGTGGACGTTGAGCCCGGCCTCCTCCGTTTCCGCTGCCATGGATGCACTTTAGCGGGGAGATCGGACAGGCCGGCCCCGAACCGAGGGTTCGGGGCCGGCCTGCGGAGAAGGGGTGCAAGAGACCTGACGGGGTCAGGTGGTGGTCGACGTGGTGGCCGTGGTCAGGTCGTACACGGTCACTCCGCTGACGGTGGTGGCGGTGAAGTTCGCCTTGACCCAGGTCTCGATCTGCGAGGCGCTGGAGCTGGAGCCGCCGGTCGAGCCGGAGATGTAGTAGTGGATCTTGCCGTCCTTCACGTACTGCTCGAACTGGGCGAGGGTGGGGGTCGGGTCGGTGCCGTTGAAGCCGCCGATGGCCATCACCGGGTCGCCGGTGGCCAGCTGGTAGCCGGCGGCGTTGTTGGAGCCGACGGTCGCGGCGACCCAGGTGTAGTGGCCCGCGTTGTTCTCCAGCAGCTGGGCCAGGGCCGAGCCGACGGTGGAGGCGTTGAGCAGGCCGCCGATTCCGCCGCCGCCACCGGCCGTGCCGCCGCCCTGCGTCGTACCACCCTGGGTCGTCGAACCCTGCGACTGGCCGCCGAAGTTGCCGCCGCCCGGTCCGCCGCCGAAGCCGCCCTGGGACGTCGAGCCCTGCGACCGGGACGGGGCCTGGCCTGCACCGAAGCCGCCGCGGCCCCCGCCTGCGCCGCCCGGACCGCCGCCGAAACCGGCCGAGGACGCGGGTCCGGCAGACGGGATCGCGCCGGTGTGCGCGCTGTTCACCGTGTTCAGCGTGTACGCCGCCGGGCCGAGCAGCACCGCCACCAGCCCGATCGCGCCGGCCCAGCCGACCACCTTGGCGGGCAGCATTCCGGCCAGCAGGATCACGGCCGCCGCCGCGAGGCCCGCGAAGATGACCGCGTACCGCAGCCACGGCATGTAGTCCGGGGTGCGGTTCAGCAGGATGAAGCACCAGACGGCCCCGACCGCGACGGCGAGCGACAGCGCCGCAGCGGCCTTCCCGTTGTCCTTGCGGCGCCACAGGATCATCGCGCCGATGCCGACCACCGCGCCGATCGCCGGGGCGAGCGCCACCGTGTAGTACGGGTGGAAGATGCCGGCCATGTACGAGAACACCGCGCCGGTCATCAGCAGCCAGCCGCCCCACAGCAGCAGGCCTGCGCGCTCCGGGTCGGTGCGCTTGGCCCGCCGGGTCGCCCACAGGCCGCAGCCGAGCAGCAGCACCGCGCTGGGCAGCAGCCAGGAGATCTGCGAGCCGATCTCCGAACCGAACAGCCGGGACCAGCCGGTCGCGCCCCAGCCGCCGTTGCCGCCGACCGAGCCGGTCTCGCTGCCGGTCAGCCGGCCGAAGCCGTTGTAGCCGAAGGTGAGGTTCAGGAAGCTGTTGTCCGTCGAGCCGCCGATGTACGGACGGTCCGCCGCCGGGATCAGCTCGACGATCGCCACCCACCAGCCGCCCGCGACGATCATCGCGAGGGTCGCCACGCCGACCTGCCGGACCCGCCGCCACCAGCCGGTGGGCGCCGCCACCAGGTAGACCAGGGCGAACGCGGGCAGCACCAGGAAGGCCTGCAGGGTCTTGGTCAGGAAGGCGAAGCCGATGCACGCCCCGGCCAGCGCCAGCCACTTGGTCTGCGCCTTGTCCAGCGAGCGCACGACGCAGTACGCGCCGAGCGTCATCAGCAGCACCAGCAGCGCGTCCGGGTTGTTGAACCGGAACATCAGCGCGGCGACCGGGGTGAGCGCGAGGACCGCGCCCGCGATCAGCCCCGCCGCGTAGCCGGAGGTGCGGCGCACCGCCGCGTACAGGACGCCGACCGCCGCGACGCCCTCGAGCGCCTGCGGGAGCAGGATGGCGAAGGAGTTGACGCCGAAGATGCGCGCGGAGATCTCCATCAGCCAGAGCGAGGCCGGCGGTTTGTCCACGGTGATGAAGTTCGAGGCGTCCGAGGAGCCGAAGAAGAAGGCCTTCCAGCTCTTGGTGCCCGCCTGCACCGCGGCCGAGTAGAACGGGTTCGCCCAGCCGGAGACCGACAGGTTCCAGAGGTAGAGCGCTGCGGTGGCGGCGAGCAGGCCGAGCAGGGCCTTTCGTACCCAGGCCGGTTCGTGTTCGGGGCCGCGCCACAGCCGCAGCGCCCGGCCCTTGAAGCCGTGTGGGGGAGGTGACGGCGGGGCGTGGTCGGGGCCGGAGCCGCCCGGCCCCGACGCGGCGGTCGTGCTCGTGTCCATGGTCGCTGTCATGACTTCCACGGTCCTCTGCCGCGATGAGCCGTTCATGAGAACCGGGTTGGACCCGTCTACGAAGGTGGCGGACGGCGGGGGCCGGAACGTGAAAGGAGGGTCAGAGGCGGTGGGCCGGCCCGCTGACCGTCGACCGCCCTCCCATGACAGAGGGCCATGATATTCGATTACTGTTATTACCATACGCACACTGTCCGGGCTCGGGCCAGAGGGTAGGGTCGGCCCATGCGCGCGCACTACGACCCCGGGCAGACCGGCGGCCACGCCTTCTACAAACTGCTGACCGCCCTCGTCGTGCCGCGGCCGATCGCCTGGATCTCCACCCGTTCGGCCCAAGGCATCGACAATCTCGCCCCGCACTCCTTCTTCACCGTCGCCAGCGCCGACCCGCCGATGCTTGCTTTCACGTCGGTGGGCCGCAAGGACACCCTGCGCAATATCGAGGCGACCGGCGAGTTCGTGGTCAACCTCGCGGTGGAGCCGCTGCTCGACCAGGTCAACGCCTGCTCCACCGACTTCCCGCCGGAGCTGGGCGAGTTCGACGCGGTGGGCATCCGGCGCGAGCCGAGCGAACTGGTCGCCCCGCCCCGGGTGGCCGAGTCCCCCGCCTCGCTGGAGTGCCGGCTGCACGCCGCGGTCGGCCTCGGCGGCGCGTCCACGCTGGTCATCGGCCGGGTCGTGCACGCCACCGTGGACGAGTCGGTGCTGGTCGACGGGCATCCGGAGGTCCGCCTGATCCGCCCGCTGGCCCGGCTCGGCCGCAACGAGTGGTCCACGATCGGCGAGGTGCCGAGCCTGCCGAGGGTCCGATTCAAGGACTGGTCACCGGGAGATTGACCCTCTCGGCCGAGTCCGCTTGACAGGTGCGCGGCGCGCGGCCACCTTGGTCCGCAGGCTCCGGTCAACGGTGATCGGAGCCGCCGCGCTTCACCCGATCGGTCGCGCCTTACGTTCAAGGCCCGTCCATCTGGCGTTACCCGAGACAACCCCTGGGGATGACGGTGCGCATAGGCCGAATCGTTACCGGGTTGGTCGTTAGATAACGCTGGACGCGGCAACAAAAGCGGGGTTGCATCTCAGGTGTCGTTCCTCGGGCGGAGTCAACGGCTTTCCGAGTCTCCTGACCCCGGACTCACCTGGGAGCGCACCGGTAACCAGCGAGTCAGGGATTGAGGACGATGATGTTCACCACCCTTGGCACTCGGGGGATCGCCACCCGGAGCCATCACGACCGCAAGCGCGCCGGACGCCGGCGCCCCTCAGGTGCACCGAAAACCTTGTTGATCGCGGCCGCTTCAGCCTCGCTGCTGGCGGCGGCGTGCAGCAGCAGCGGTTCGAAGAGTGCGGCGGCCACCCCGACCCTCACCGGGGACTGCGCCCAGTTCCAGGCCTACGCGGGCCACTCCGGCACCACCGTCACGATGTTCGCCTCGATCATCAGCCCGGAGTCGGACTCGCTGCAGAAGTCCTGGGCCGACTTCAGCAGGTGCACGGGGATCAAGATCTCCTATGAGGGCTCGAACGACTTCGAGTCCCAGCTCGGCGTGCGCGTCTCCGGCGGCAACGCCCCGGACCTGGCGATCATCCCGCAGCCCGGCCTGCTGGCCCAGATGGTCAAGACGCACAAGGTGGTCAAGCCGCCGGCCGAGACCGTCGCCAACGAGGCCAAGTGGAACTCGGCCTGGAAGGCCTACGGCACCGTCAACGGGACCTTCTACGCCGCGCCGATGAGCGCCAACATGAAGTCGCTGGTCTGGTACTCCCCCAAGGCCTTCACCGCCGCGGGCTACACGGTGCCGACCACCTGGGACCAGCTGATGGCGCTGTCCGCGCAGATCGCCGCCTCGGGCAAGAAGCCCTGGTGCGGCGGGATCAGCTCGGGCACCGCGACCGGCTGGCCGGCCACCGACTGGCTCGAGGAGGTCGTGCTCGGCAAGGACGGCGGCCAGGTCTACGACGACTGGGTCAGCCACAAGATCACCTTCTCCTCGCCGCAGATCCAGTCCGCCCTCACCACGGTGCAGAACTGGATGCTGAACCCGGCCTGGGTCAACGGCGGCTTCGGCAACGTCAAGACCATCGCGTCGACCACCTTCCAGGACGCGGGCAAGCCGATCCTGACCGGCAAGTGCTACCTGCTGCAGCAGGCCTCCTTCTACGAGGCGCAGTGGCCGACCGGCACCACGGTCTCACCGACCGGCGACGCCTTCGCCTTCTACCTGCCGGCCGCCGGGAGCACCCCGACCCCGGTCGAGGGCGGCGGCGAGTTCGTGACCGCGTTCTCCTCGCGCCCCGAGGTCCAGGCCGTGCAGAACTACCTGTCCACCGCCGCCTGGGCGGACTCCCGGATCAAGGTCGCCCCGGGATGGGTCTCCGCCAACGAGGGCGTTGACCAGAACCTCTACACCGACGCGATCGACAAGCTCTCCGCCAAGTACCTGACCGACCCGAACGCCACCTTCCGGTTCGACGCCTCCGACCTGATGCCGGCCGCGGTCGGCTCCGGCGAGGAGTGGAAGGCGATGACCGCCTGGTTCGCCCAGGGCTGGACGGTCGCCCAGGTCGGCTCCGACATCGACGGCGCCTGGCCGAGCTCGTGACCCGTCCCCACCCGTACGGCGGTGTCCTCCTCCCGGAGGCCGGATGACGTCCGCGCCCGTGCAGAGCGTCCTGGCCGACAGCACGGTCGGCGACGCCCTGTCGAAGCTCGGCCAGACCGGTGAGGCCCTTGCGGTCTTCTTCGGGATCGGGCTGATCGTCTTCTTCGCAGCCGGCCGGGCCACCGGCCGGCTGCACCGCCCCGTCACCATCGTGGTCCTGCTCGGACCGGCGCTGATCCTGGTCGCGGTCGGGCTGGTCATCCCGGCGCTGCGCACGATCTGGCTCAGCTTCCGCAGCGACGACTCCTCCTCGCTCATCGGCGGCAGGAACTTCGGCTGGGTCTTCACCAACGGCTCGGCCCAGCAGGCGCTGCTCAACTCGCTGCTGTGGATCGTGATCGCGCCGTTCGTGGCCACCCTGCTCGGCCTGCTGATGGCGGTGCTGGTGGACCGGATGCGCTGGCAGTCCCTGTACAAGTCGCTGATCTTCATGCCGATGGCGATCTCGTTCGTCGGCGCGTCGATCATCTGGAAGTTCGTCTACGACTACCGCGACCCGGCCCAGCCGCAGGACGGGCTGCTCAGCGAGATCGTGATGAAGCTGGGCTGGCACAACCCGCCGAACTGGATCCTGACCCACCCGCTGAACAACTTCCTGCTCATGGTGATCATGATCTGGTCGCAGACCGGGTTCGCGATGGTGGTGCTCTCGGCCGCGATCAAGGCGATCCCGGACGACATCATCGACGCGGCCAGGGTGGACGGCGCGCGCGGGCGGGCGATGGCGTTCCGGATCACCCTGCCGATGATCCGCAGCACCCTGATCGTGGTGCTGACCACGGTCATGATCATCACGCTGAAGCTGTTCGACATCATCAGGACCATGACGGGAGGCAACTTCGGCACCGAGGTGCTGGCCAACGACATGTACTCGCAGGCCTTCGTGCAGTTCGACTACGGCAAGGCGAGCGCACTGGCCGTGATCCTGTTCGCCGGGGTGCTGCCCCTGGTCGGCTACAACATCGTCCTGCTGCGACGGGAAAGGCAGATCCGGTGAGCGCCTCCGCCGACGTGGCACCTGCGCCGACGGCGAGGCCCGAGCCGCCGGTCGGGGCGGTACGCCGCTCCTTCTCCTCTCCGCTGGCCTCGGGACTGGTCATCGTGCTGACCATCCTGTGGACGGTGCCCACCTTCGGGTTGCTCGTGCAGTCCCTGCGCCCGTCCGGTTCGCTGAGCACCACGGGCTGGTGGACCTTCTTCGCCCACCCGCAGGCGACCCTGTCCAACTACGACACGGTGCTGTTCCAGAGCGCGAGCTTCGGCGGCACCGGCGGGATCATGCCGTACCTGGTCAACTCGCTGGCGATCACCATCCCGGGGACGCTGTTCCCGCTGGCGATCGCCTCGATGGCCGCGTACGCACTGGCGTGGGTGAAGTTCAAGGGCAGCGACGCGCTGTTCTTCTTCATCTTCGCGCTGCAGGTGGTGCCGCTGCAGATGTCGCTGATCCCGCTGCTGCAGCTGTTCTCCGGCGGAGCGCACATCGGCACCGTGGCCCTGATTCCGGCGCTGAACGTCAGCGGGACGTACGTCTCGCTGTGGGCGGCGCACACCATGTTCGCGCTGCCGCTGGCGATCTACCTGCTGCACAACTTCATCGCCCAGATCCCGCGCGACCTGATCGAGGCCGGGCTGATGGACGGGGCCTCGCACTTCCGGGTCTTCCGCACCATCATCCTGCCGCTGGCGACCCCGGCGCTGGCCGCGTTCGCCATCTTCCAGTTCCTGTGGGTCTGGAACGACCTGCTGGTCGGTCTCACCTTCGCGGGGGGCACCCCCCAGGTCGCCCCGGTCACGGTGCGGCTGTCCCAGATGACCGGGTCGTTCGGCGGCCGCTGGGAGCTGTTGACCGCCGGGGCCTTCATCGCCATCGTGGTCCCGTTGGCGGTGTTCTTCTCCTTGCAGCGCTACTTCGTGCGCGGCCTGCTGGCCGGCTCGGTGAAGGGATAGGCGGGACGGAATCGCGATGGTGACTGGGGTGCTGATCGGCGAGAGCCTGCGGGTCGGCGCGAAGCTGGGCGGCGGGCTGCCGCTGCGGCTGAACTGGGTGACCAGCATGGAGTCCGGGGACGGCGCGGCGGCCGGGCAACCGGGCCGGTGGACCGTGTTCGAGTTCGAGGCCGAGGACGACTCGGCCGCGGAGTTGGCCGGGGCACTGGCCCGGTGCCTGGACACCGGGCCGTGGTACGCCAACTTCAACACGGCGGACGAGGCCTTCGTGGTCTTCGCCGACCGGGTGTTCCGCTACCGGCGCGGCGACCGCTCCGGGCGGGCCAGGGCCGCGCAGTACGCGCGGACCGTGGGCGTGCCCGAGGCCCAGCTCGACTGGAGCGACTGAAGGCTGGGGACTGAGCGCCGAGGACTGGAAGAGCACAGCGGCGGCCGGGGCGGGCAGACTAGAAATCGTTTTCCAGTCGCCCGCCCCGGCCGTTCGCACCGGAGCCCGAAAGGATCCCCATGCCGCTGCTGGACGTCGGCCCCGTCCTCCTGTTCGCCACCGACCATCCCGCTGCCCCGGGCAGCAGCGCTGCGCCCCTCCTCCTGGTCCACGGCTGGGGCGCCGACGGCCGCGACTGGTCAGCGCACGTCGAAGCCCTCACCAGCCGGCACCGCGTCATAGTCCCCGACCTACGCGGCCACGGCCGCTCCGAGGTCCCCGAGCACGACAACACCCCCCACGCCATGGCTGACGACCTGGCAGCACTGGTCACCCGGCTCGGCACGGGCCCGGTAGTAGCGGTGGGGCACTCAATGGGCGGCCAGGTAGTCAACCTACTGGCCGTCAGACACCCCCACCTGGTCCAGTCCGTAGTCGCCCTGGACCCGGCCCACGGCGCCCCCGCCGACGAGGCCGACCAGATCCCCAACCGTCTCGCGGCGTACCAGAGCGAGGGCTCCGCAGCCGCTGCCCGTTTCGTTTCCGGCGCATTCAGCCCGGAGGCACCACCCGGCCTGCGCACCGCGCACATCAGGACCATGCTAGGCACGCCCGACCACGTCATCGCACAGTCGTACGCCGGAATGTACGTCGCTCCGGACGCAGTAGGCGTACGAGCGCAAAGCGAGGGCTACCTCAAACACAGACTCTGCCCGGCCCTGACCGTCTGGACGGCGAAGCAGATGGCCGACTGGGAACGCGGCACGCTCTCGGTCCCCGGCTCACGAGTCGAATACTGGCCCGGTGTAGGCCACTACCTGCACGAGGAGCGAGTCGCGGCTACCGTCGAACTAATCCGACACTGGACCGCAGCACCACCACTGCCCCCACCACCCCCACGCCCACGCACCTGACCGTGCCCGCCCCACAGGAGCACTGATGCCCGCCAAGTCCGTCGCCGAGAAGCTGCTGGTCAAGCCGAACACGACGCTCTGGTCCTCACACCCGGACCGCCTATCCCTCATCGGCCCACTCCCCCAGGACGTCAAGACAGTCCCCGCCCTAGACGGCGCCACCACGGCCCTGGTCTTCGCCGACAGCGCCGCCGCAGCCCGCGAGGTCCTCGACAAGCACCGCGACCACCTCGCCGCGCCGAACGTCCTGTGGGTCCTCTACCCCAAGGCCAACAAGGCCGACATCAACCGCGACTCCCTCTGGCCGATCCTCGGCGAGTACGGAATGCGCCCCATCTCCCAGGTCGCTGTCGACGACACCTGGTCCGCACTGCGCTTCCGCCTCGTCAAGGACGGCGAGGAGCGCTTCACCGGCGGAGCCGGCCACTGACCATCGAACCGGTCCATCGCGCGTCCCACCAAGACGGGACGACTGCGTGATCAGGGGCAGCTCGACTTCAGCCTTACGGATTTCGGTTCGCGTGATGTATTAATACACTGATATCATGAATTATCGTTTGCGCACCTCAGGCCACACCGCGATGATCGGGGCTCATGAACCTGACCGCCGACATCTATCTGGGCCGGGGCGTGCGGTTGCGGACCCTGACCACGCAGGATGTCGGCCTCGTGGTCCACGCCACCGGTACCGAGACGGGCCGGGCTTTGTGGGCGGCTCACCCTCGCGGACCGTACACACCCCGCGACGCGCGCGCGGCGCTGGAATCCTGGGATCCGGATGCGGGAGGCCAGGTGTCCTACGGGATGGTCGAGCACGATCGTCTGCTCGGTGCGCTGGGACTGATGCCCGACGGTCCGCGCAGCGCCGAACTGGCCTACTGGGTACGACCGGAAAGCCGCCGCCAGGGCCTGGCTCTGCTTGGCATCCATGCACTGACCCAGTGGGCGCACCAGCACGCGGGGCTGGAGCGGATCTGGCTTGAGATCAACCCTGACAACCTCCCCTCGCTACGTCTTGCCGACCGTGCCGGCTACCGCTTCGAACAGCGCATCGCGCACCACTGCCGAGAGTGGACCGCGCCGGACCCGTGCCACGACTCGTGGCACGACTGCCTGATCTGGGCACACGCCGAGTCCGGAGCATCATCCCCGGTCATCTGAGTCCGGACCACACGGTCACAAGGCTGTCAGCGGTGGGCCGCGGTCAAAGCTGATGAACCTGGATGGGCCGAGATGACGTCGCAACGGCACGGCGATGCTGCCAGTCGGCCAGCGTGAGCAGCCGGAGGCGTCCCGGCGGAGCCGCGCCAGCCGCAGGCGTGTTGCGGCGCGGCGCCCGTCCGTAGCCGCAGGCGTGGGCGGTGGCCAGGTGCGTCAAGCCGAAGCGCGGTGGACGAGCTCGGTCGGGAGGATGACCGCGGCCGGGTCCTGGCCGTCCAGGCGGGCCAGCAGGAGGCGGACCATCTCCTCGGAGATCCGGCGATAGGGCTGGCGGACCGTGGTGAGGCGGGGGCGGGCGGCCAGGGCTGCCGTGGAGTCGTCGAAGCCGACTACGGAGACGTCCTGCGGGACCCTCTTGCCCGCCCGGGTGAGGGCTTCGATCGCGCCCACGGCCATCAGGTCCGAGGCGACGAAGACCGCGTCCAGGTCCGGGGCCTGGTCCAGGAGCTTGGCCATCGCGGACTCGCCCGAGGCCTGGGTGTACTCGCCGTGGGCGATCAGCGCCTCGTCCTGCTCGAGGCCCGCGGCCCTGAGCGCGTCCCGGTAGCCGGCCAGCCGGTCGCGGCCGCCGGAGGTGTCCAGCGGGCCGGTGACGGTCGCGATGCGCGTCTTGCCGAGCCCGGCCAGGTGCGCCGTCGCCTGCCTAGCGCCCTCGGCCTCGTTGACCGCCACGTACGCCAGGTCGTGCTCGTGCCCGATCGGCAGCCCGCAGGCCACCGCCGGCACGCCGAGGCCGAGCAGCCGGTCGATCACCGGGTTGCCCGCGTGCGTCGAGACCAGCAGCGCGCCGTCGATGTGGCCCGCCGCGATGAAGCGCACGACCCGCTCGCGGTCCTCCTCGGTGCCCGCGATGGACAGCAGCAGCGGCATGTCGTGCTCAGCCAGCGCCTGGGTGCAGCCGCGCAGCAGGGTCGGGAAGTTCGGGTCCTCGAAGAACTTCTCCTGCGGCTCGCACAGGATGAAGGCCACCGACCTCGAACGCTGCGTCACCAGGGAGCGGGCGTGGTGGTTGACCACGTAGCCGGTCTGCTTGATCGCCTTGTTCACCGCGGCCAGCGCCGGGGCGGAGACGTTCACCCCGCCGTTGAGCACCCGGGAGACCGTCCCGCGCGAGACCCCCGCGGCGGCCGCCACGTCCTCGATCGTGGGGCGGGGCCGCCTCGGGCTCGCTCCGGAAACCCCGTTGCCGTTCACCGTGCTCCGCTCTGGCGCTGGCCTCGGTCCCGACTGCGGCCCTGGCCCTGGCCCTGGCTCCGACCGTGACACCCGAAGTCTGTCACTTGACCGAACCGGCGGACAGGTCGACCCGCCAGAACCGCTGGAGCAGGAAGAACAGGACCACCAGCGGGAGGATGGACAGCAGCGAACCGGTGATCACCACGGTGTAGAGCGCGGGCGTCTGGGTGCCCTGGGTCAGCAGCGTGTAGAGGCCCACGGTCAGCGGGAACTTGGTATCGCTGCTCAGCATCATCCACGGCAGCAGGAAGTTGTTCCAGATCGCCACGAACTGGAACAGGAAGATGGTCACCAGGCCCGGGGCCATCATCGGCACGCCGACCCGCAGGAAGGTGCGCCACTCGCTGGAGCCGTCCACCCGGGCCGCCTCGACCACCTCGTCGGGGATCGAGGCCCCGGCGTAGATCCTCGCGAGGTAGATGCCGTACGGGGAGACGATGGACGGGATCAGCACGGACCAGTAGGTGTCGGCCAGGCCCAGCTTCGCGACGAGCAGGTATTGCGGGACGGCCAGGACGACGGCGGGGACGAGGACGCCGATCAGGATGACGTTGAACAGGAAGCCCTTGCCGCGGAAGCGGTACTTGGCGAAGGCGTAGCCGGTCACGGCCGAGAGGGCCGCCGACAGGATGCCGCCGCCGCCCGCGTAGATCGCGGTGTTCGCCGCCCAGTTCCAGAAGATGCCGCCGCGATAGGAGATGAGGGTGTTGACGTTGTCGACGAACGCGCCGCCGGGCTTGACGGCGGAGTAGTTGAACAGCTCGGTGTTGTTCTTCGTGGAGGCGAGCACCACCCAGGCCACCGGCAGCAGCGCGTAGACGATGCCGAGCAGCAGGACGCCGGTCGGCAGCAGCGAGGTGCGGCGCGGGCGCGCGGCGGAGCGGTACGGCTGCCGTCCGCGGGCACTGCGCACGGGCGCGGTCGTGGCGGTCACTTCTCGCCTCCGAAGGTCTGGCGGTTGGTCAGGCGCAGCACCACGATCGAGACCGCGAACAGCAGCACCGCGATGACGATCGACTCGGCCGAGCCGGCGAACACGTTGTTGCCGGTGTACGTGTCGTGGTAGATCGTCATCAGCGGGGTCCAGGTCGCGGAGACCACGCCGTAAGAGACCTGTCGCAGGGTGTTGGGCTCGTTGAACACCTGCAGGGTGGCGATGGTGGAGAAGATCGCGGTCATGATCAGCGAGGGCCGGATCATCGGCAGCTTGATCCGCAGCGCGATCTGCAGCTCGCTGGACCCGTCGATCCGGGCCGCCTCGTAGACCTCCTGCGGCAGCGAGCGCAGCGCGGTGTAGAGCACCATCATGTTGAAGCCGGTGCCGCCCCAGACGCCGATGTTGGCGATGGACAGGTAGACCGCGTGCGAGCCGAAGAAGTTGATGCTGGTCGTGCCGAAGAGCGTGTGCATCACCGAGACGAACGGCGAGACCGAGGGCAGGTACATCATCCCCCAGAGCATCGAGCCGATGATGGTGGGCACCGCGTAGGGCAGGAAGATGGCGATCCGCCCGAAGCGCTGGAACCTGACCCGCTGCGCGTCCAGGATCAGCGCGAAGACGGTGGCCAGGCCCAGCATCAGCGGGATCAGGATGCAGCCGTAGAGCAGCGCGCGCACGATGCTGTGCCAGAACTCGCCGTCGTGGAGGACGGCCGTGTAGTTGGAGAACCCGGCGAAGAGCTGGCGGCGCGCGTTGGCGCCGAGCCCGAGGCCCTGCACCTCGCTCTTCTGGGTGCTGAGATACAGGGTGTAGCCGAGCGGCACGAGGAAGACCGCGGTGAACAGCACGATCACCGGGGCCATGAAGGCGTACGGCACGCCGCGCGGCGCGGGGCTCCAGCGCCTGCGGCGCGGCCCGGGCTCGGCCGTCTCCGGCCTGGTGACGACCGCGGTCGCCGTCATGTGTTCTCCTCGGGTCGGTCGGGGTATACGTGCTGGAACCGGACCCTGCACACCGGTGCGGCGGCGCGCAGGGTCCGGTCGCTCGCGGGGGTCAGCTCCCGCTGACGGGGGGCTCGTCAGCTCCCGCTGACGGTGAACCCGTTGCTCTTCATGTCCGCGACCACCTTCTGCTGCACGGTGCTCAGCGCGGTCAGGAAGCTGGACTTGGCGGTGGCCGCGGCTCCGAACGCGTCGCCGAAGGCGCTGTAGGCCACGTTCACGTTCGGGCCCCAGACCGGCGTGGCGGCCTGCGTCGAGTACGTCTTGGCCAGGGTGTAGAAGTCGCTCTGGCCCGCCACGAAGGCCGGGGTGGTCAGCGCGGAGCTGGACTCGGCCGTCAGCGAGGCCGGGTAGACGCTGCCGTCGGTGACCAGCAGGTCGGTGCCCTGGGTCTCGTGGTTGAGCCAGGCGATGAACTGCGCGGCCTGCTGCGGGTGCTTGGAGTCCGAGGTCACCGAGGCGGCCGAGCCGCCCCAGTTGCCGGTCACGTGCGAGCCCGCGGTCCACTGCGGCAGCTCGGCCATGGCCCACTTGCCGGAGGTGTCCGCGGCCTCGGAGGCCAGGGTTCCCGGCGCCCAGACGGCGGCGATCCAGGACAGGTAGGTGCCGTTGTCCAGCGCCTTGCTCCAGTCCGCGGTCCAGGCGGTCTTGTTGTCCACCGCGCCGTTCTTGACCAGGTTGCCCCAGTAGGAGGCGACCTGCTGCGACTGGGTGGAGTCGATGCCCACGCTCCACGAGCTGCCCGAGGCGGACCACCACTTGGCCCCGGCCTGCTGGGTCAGCCCGGAGAACAGGCCGCCGTCCGTGGTCGCGGTGTCGCCCATGTAGAGGCTCGGGTGCGCGGCGTGCAGCTGCTCGGCCTCGGTCTGGTACTGCGCCCAGGTGGTCGGCACGGCCAGGCCGTACTGCTTGAACAGGTCGGTGCGGTAGAAGAAGGCCAGCGGCGCGGCGTCCTGCGGCACGCCGTAGACCGCGCTGGTGCCCAGGGTGACCTGGTTCCACAGGCCCGCGGGATAGTCGCTCTTGAGGGAGCTCGTGTACTGCGAGATGTCGGCCAGGTAGTTGTTGGACACCATCGTGGGCAGCGACTGGTACTCGATCTGGGCGATGTCGGGCATGGTCTTGGCCTTGCCCTCGGTGAGCAGCTTGGTCAGCTCCGCGTCGCCGCCGGCCGCCTTGCTGAAGGTGACCTGGATGTTCGGGTTGGCCTTGTTCCAGACGGCCACGATCTTGTCCATGTTCGGCACCCAGGACAGGAAGGTCAGAGTCACCTTCTGGTCGGCGCCGGTCGAGGCCGAGGCGCCGCCGGCGCCGCTGGACGAGCAGCCGGCTGCCAGGGCGATCGCGGCCACGCCGCAGGCCGCCGTGGTGACGGCGCGGGAGAGCTTCATTGCCACTCCAAGGAGGGAGTTCACGGAAGGGAGGAACGGTGGTTGGAACCGGGGGTCGGGAGCGCTGGTCGAGAGCGGGGGTCGGGCGAGGGTTGGAACCGAGGTCTGCACGCGGCGCCGCTCGCAGGCCCGCTCTCCGGTGGAGGCAGCCGTCGGTCTGCGGTAACTTTCGCGTTACGGCGCTGTGAACGCTCCCAGATTCGTGGCAGGATCTTCTCCTGTCAAGGGGTCACCAAGGGCTAGACCAGCGTGAGACTACTCCGTTACCGTTCCGTGAGCGCTCCCAATGACGCACACCGACTTCGCACTCGTACCGCAGCAACAAGGGGTAATTCGATGACTCTCCAGGTCGAGCGGACCGCGGATACGAACACGAACACCGGCGCCGGCACTGACGCCGGCACCGGCACGGCCACCGCGACCGCGACGGCCGGGGCCGGTGCGCGCTGGCCGCGGCTCGACGCGCTCGCCTACGGGGCGGACTACAACCCGGAGCAGTGGCCCGAGGAGGTCTGGACCGAGGACGTGGCCCTCATGCGCGAGGCGGGGGTGAACCTGGTCAGCCTGGGCATCTTCGCCTGGGCGCTGCTGGAGCCCGCGCCCGGGAACTACGACTTCGGCTGGCTGGACCGGATCGTCGCGCTGCTGCACGAGGGCGGGATCGCGATCGACCTGGCCACGCCCACCGCCTCGACCCCGGCCTGGTTCCTCGCCGCCTATCCGCACGTGCGCCCGGTGACCGCGGACGGCGTGGTGCTCGGCGGCTCCTCGCGGCAGACCTACTGCCCGCACTCCCCCGAGTACCGCGCCGCTTGCGCCGCGATCACCGAGCAGCTCGCCGCCCGGTACGCCCGCCACCCGGCGGTGGTGATGTGGCACGTGAACAACGAGTACGGCTCGCCCACCGCCGAGTGCTACTGCCCGGTCTCGGCCGCCGCGTTCCAGGACTGGCTGCGCGCCCGGTACGGCACCCTCGATGCGCTCAACGCCGCCTGGACCACCACCTTCTGGGGCCAGCACTACACCGCCTGGGAGCAAATCGACGCGCCGCGCCGCACCCCGATGGCCGACGTGAACCCGACGCACCGGCTGGACTTCCGCCGGTTCACCTCGGACTCGCTGCTGGAGCTGTACACCGCCGAGCGCGACGTGATACGGGCGCACACGGCCCGGGCCGGGCGCGCGGACGTGCCGGTGACCACCAACTTCCAGCTGATCAACTGCAAGTCGCTGGACCTGTGGGCCTGGGCCCCGGAGGTGGACCTGGCCGCCAATGACCACTACCTGTCCGCCGAGCGTCCGGACAACCACATCGAGCTCGCGCTGTGCGCGGACCTGACCCGCTCCATCCGCGGCGGCGCGCCGTGGCTGCTGCTGGAGCACTCCACCAGCGCGGTCAGCTGGCAGCCGCGCAACCTGGCCAAGCGGCCCGGGGAGATGCGGCGCAACTCGCTGGCGCACGTGGCCCGCGGCGCGGACGGGGCGATGTTCTTCCAGTGGCGGGCCTCGCGCGGCGGCGGGGAGAAGTTCCACTCCGCGATGGTTCCGCACGGCGGCACCGGCTCGCGGATCTGGCGGGACGTGGTCGGCCTCGGCGCGGGGCTGGGCGCGCTGCGCGAGATCCAGGGCGCGGCGACGCCGGCCGACACCGCGATCCTGTGGGACTGGGAGTCCTGGTGGGCGCTGGAGCACGAGTTCCGGCCCTCGGTGGACCTCGACTTCAAGGAGCGCCAGCTCGCCTACTACGAACAGCTGTGGCGCGCGCACGTGATGACGGACTTCGCCCATCCGAGTGCTGATCTGTCGGCATACAAACTGGTCGTCGCACCGCAGCTGTACCTGTGCCGCGCGGACTGGGCGGAGAACCTGCGCCGGTACGTGGCGGACGGCGGCACGCTGGTCGTCTCGTACTTCTCCGGAATCGTGGACGAGGACGACTCGATCCACCTGGGCGGTTTCCCCGGGGTGCTGCGCGACCTGCTCGGCCTGACGGTCGAGGAGTTCCTGCCGCTGCGCGCGGACTGGACGATCCGGCTCGGCGACGGGGGCACCGCGACCGTGTGGGCGGAGGACGTCGAACTGCGCGGCGCGCAGGCGATCCTGTCCTACGAGGACGGTCCGGCGGAGGGCAAGCCCGCGGTCACCCGGCACTCGTACGGCGACGGGCACGCCTGGTACGTCTCGACCCGCCCCGACCCGGCCACCCTGCGCGAGATCCTGCGCCGCGCCGCCGCCGACGCCAGTGCCGGCTTCGACACCGACACTCCCGACACACTGGAGCTGGTGCGGCGTAAGGCATCCGACGGTGCGTCATATCTGTTCGCGATCAACCACGGGCAGAGTGACGCGGCCCTTCCGGGTCCGGGCGTAGACCTGCTGACCGGCGAGTCGTTCATCGGACCAATCCCGGTGCCGGGCGGCGAGGTGCGCGTGCTCAAGCAGGCGTGATACGAACTGCGCTGACGATCAGGTGAGAGAGGATCATCGGATGACTGACGCAGGACTCGACGCGAGTGCTGGGCCGTTTACTGGGCCGTTCGGAGGCGCGCGGGCCGCCTGGCCGCGGCTGGAGGGGTTGGCCTACGGCGGGGACTACAACCCGGAGCAGTGGCCGGAGGAGGTCTGGGCCGAGGACATTGCGCTGATGCGGGAGGCGGGTGTCAACCTGGTCAGCCTGGGCATCTTCTCCTGGGTCAAGCTGGAGCCGGAGCCCGGCCGCTACGAGTTCGGCTGGCTGGACAAGATCATCGGGATGTTGCATGAGGCCGGGATCGCGGTCGACCTGGCCACCCCGACCGCCGCTCCCCCGGCCTGGTTTCTCAAGGCGCACCCGGACATCCGCCCGGTGACGCGCGACGGCAAGGTGCTCGGCGGCGGTTCGCGGCAGACCTACTGCCCGCACGCCCCGGAGTACCGTGCCGCCTGCGTCCGGATCGCCGGTCAGCTCGCCGCCCGGTACGCGAACCACCCGGCGGTCGTGCTCTGGCACATCCACAACGAGTACGGCTGCCACGTCTCGGAGTGCTACTGCGACGCCTCGGTCGCGGCGTTCCAGGAGTGGTGCGAGCTGTACTACGAATCACTCGATGCGCTGAACGCGGCCTGGGGCACGGCCTTCTGGGGCCAGACCTACACCGCTTGGGACGAGATCGACGCCCCGCGCGATGCGCCGACCGGGGTGAACCCGGCGCAGCGGCTGGACTTCGCCCGGTTCAGCTCGATCTCGATCCTGGGCCTGTTCTGCGAGGAGAAGGAGGCGGTCAAGGAGCACAACCGGGCGATCCCGGTGACCACGAACTTCATGGCGGTGATGAACAAGTCGATGGACCTGTGGTGCTGGGCCCTGGAGGTCGACCTGGTCTCGAACGACCACTACACGACGGCGGCGAGCCCGGACCGGCACATCGAGCTGGCGATGGCGGCCGACCTGTGCCGCTCGGTGGCCGGGGGCGCGCCGTGGCTGCTGATGGAGCACTCGACCGGCGCGGTGAACTGGCAGCCGCGCAACCTGGCCAAGCGGCCGGACGAGATGATCCGCAACTCCCTGACCCACCTGGCCCGGGGCGCGGACGGCATCCTGTTCTTCCAGTGGCGGGCCTCGCGCGCGGGTTCCGAGAAGTACCACTCGGCGATGCTGCCGCACGCGGGCACGGACTCGCGGATCTGGCGGGACGTGGTCGCGCTCGGCAAGGAACTGGGCGACCTGCGCGAGGTGCGCGGCTCGCGGGTGGAGGCGGACACCGCGCTGCTGTGGGACTGGGAATCGTGGTGGGCGCTGGAGCTGGACTTCCGGCCGTCGGTGGACGTGCAATACAAGGAATCCCAGTTCGCGTACTACGAGCAGCTCTGGCGCGCGCACGTGACAGCGGACTTCGCGCATCCGAGCTCTGATCTCTCCCGGTACCGCCTCGTCGTCGCCCCGCAGTCGTACCTGCTGCGCACCGAGGACGCGGCGAACCTGCGCCGGTACGTGGAAGGCGGCGGCACGCTGGTCGTCACGTACTTCTCCGGAATCGTTGACGAGAACGACGCGGTGCACCTGGGCGGGTACCCGGGCGCGCTGCGTGAGCTGCTCGGCGTGCGGGTGGAGGAGTTCATGCCTTTGGGCGAGAGCGAGACCCTGACCATTGATGGCAGTGGTCTCTCCGGCACGGCGATGATCTGGAGCGAACCGGTCGAGCTACACGGCGCGGAGGCGATCCTGTCTTACTCAGACGGACAGGTCGCAGGCAAACCGGCCGTCACCCGGCACGCGGTCGGGGCCGGTCACGCCTGGTACGTCTCGACCCGCCCCGACCCGGCCACCCTGCGCGAGATCCTGCGCCGCGCCGCCACCGACGCCGGGATCGCGTTCGACACCGAGACCCCTGACACGCTGGAGGCGGTGCGGCGGATCGGACCGGACGGCGCGGCGTACCCGTTCGTCCTCGACCACCGTTGATAAGCCTGGGTTAATCCCGATGCCGGAACCTGGCGCGCAAGGGGGTGCTCCCGCTCAGGCGATGAGGAGGTGGCGGACGTGTTCGGCGGCCTCGGCGCGCGCGGCCTCGTCCAGGCCGGCGTCCGTCACCCAGGTGTCCACCGCGTCCAGCGGGGCGAAGGTGGACAGGCCGGCCAGGCCCCACTTGCTGTGGTCCGCCACGGCGACGACCCGGCGAGCGGCCGCGATCAGCGCCCGGTTGGTCTCCGCCTCGGCCAGGTTGGGGGTGGACAGCCCGGCCCCGATCGAGATGCCGTGGCAGCCCACGAAGGCGAGGTCGAAGTTGAGCGAGCGGATGGCCTGGTCCGCGACCGGGCCGACCAGGGCGTCCGAGGGCGTGCGCATGCCGCCGGTGAGCACGACGGTCGCCCCGTGCCGCGAGCCCGGCGGGCGCAGCCGCTGGGCGAACAGCTCGGCGATGCGCATCGAGTTGGTCACCACGGTCAGGTCGGACACGTCGGTGAGCCGGCGTGCCAGCGCGTAGGTGGTGGTGCCCGCGGACAGCGCCACCGCCCCGCCGCGCGGCACCATCGCCGCCGCCGCCTCGGCGATGGCCTCCTTGGCCGCGGTCTCCAGGGTGCGCTTCGCCTCGAAGCCGGGCTCGTGAGCGCTGGACTCGCCGAGCGCCACTGCGCCGCCGTGCACCTTCTCCAGCAGGCCGTCGCGGGCCAGCGCGTCCAGGTCCCGACGCACCGTCATGTCGGACACGCCGAAGCGCAGCACCAGATCGGTCACCCGCACGCCGCCGCGGGCACGCACCTCGGCCGCGATAGCGGCCCGGCGCTGCTCGGCCAGCAGCCCCCTGCCGTCGTCGGTCTCGACCTGCGCCATCGCTGTTCCCTTCTCGCGTCCCCCGCGGTCGGCCGGTCCGCTGCGGCACCGCCCATTGTGGCATCGAGCCGCCTCGGCGGCGCTGCGCTACCCCGGGGACGGCTCGGGCCGGGCGTTCGAAACCATGCTAGCCCTTGTGAGTTATCGTTCAACCGTGTTTGAATATGTTCGATGAAGGAGCTACCGGTGAAGAAGACCGTGACGCAGCTGGCCGACGGCCGCGAGCTGATCTACTACGACGCAGGCGACGCCGAGACCCGCGCCGCCTTCGCCGACCAGCGCCCGCTGGAACCCGTGGTGACCAGCAGCGAGACCCGGCTCGACCCGGTGCAGGGCGAGTGGGTCGCGGTGGCCGCGCACCGGCAGGGCCGCCCGTACCTGCCGCCGAACAACAGCTGCCCGCTGTGTCCGTCGACCGCCGAATGGCACAGCGAGATCCCCGCCCCCGACTACGAGGTGGTGGTGTTCGAGAACCGCTTCCCCTCGCTCAGCGGGATCCCTGCGGCCGAGGACACGCTGACCGGCTCGCTCCCGCACCGGGGACACCATGGCGGCGGGCGCTGTGAAGTGGTCTGCTTCACCTCCGACCACAACACCACCTTCGCCAAGCTGGACGAGGCGCGGGTGCTGCTGGTGCTGGAGGCCTGGACCGACCGTACCGCCGAGCTGTCCGGGCTGCCGGGAATCCAACAGATCTACTGCTTCGAGAACCGGGGCACCGAGATCGGCGTGACGCTCTCGCACCCGCACGGGCAGATCTACGCGTTCCCGTATCTGCCGCCGAAGACCGCGCGGGCCGTGGAGAACGCCGCCGCGCACCGCGCCCGCACCGGCCGGAACCTGTTCGACGACGTGCTGGCGGCGGAGCGGGCGGGCGGCCGGGTGGTGCTGGAGACCGCGGAGTGGACGGCGTTCGTGCCCTTCGCCGCGCGCTGGCCGTACGAGGTGCACCTCTACCCGAACCGGCGGGTGGGTGATTTCACCAAGCTGGACGACGCGCAGCGGGCCGCGTTCCCGGCGGTGTACCTGGAACTCTTGGGCCGTTTCGATCGGCTCTTCATCGAACGCACAGCTCCGACGCCCTACATTGCTGCCTGGCACCAAGCTCCGGTCGCCCCGGCCGGGACCGCGCCGGAGCTGGCCCTGCACCTGGAGCTGTTCACCGTGCTGCGCACCGCGGACAAGCTCAAGTACCTGGCCGGCACCGAGTCGGGGATGGGCGCCTTCATGAACGACGTCTCGCCCGAGCGGGCGGCCGAACGACTGCGAGAGGTAGCACTGTGAGCACTCCGGACCAGCCCGCCCTCAGCCCCGACGCCCGGATCCTGGTCACCGGCGGCGCGGGGTACATCGGCTCGGTCGTCACGGCGCGGCTGCTCGAGGCCGGGTACCGGGTGACAGTGCTCGATGATCTATCCACCGGCTTCCGCGCCGGGGTGCCCGAGGGCGCGGACTTCGTCGAGGGCCGGGTGCACGACACCGCGGCCAAGGTGCTCGACTCCACCTATGAGGCGGTGCTGCACTTCGCCGCCTACTCCCAGGTCGGCGAGTCGGTGGCCAAGCCGGAGAAGTACTGGGCCAACAACGTGGTCGGCACGCACCTGCTGCTCGACGCGATGCGCGAGGCCGGGGTGGGCCGGCTGGTGTTCTCCTCGACCGCCGCGGTGTACGGCGAGCCGGAGACGGTGCCGATCCCGGAGACCGCGCCCACCGCGCCCACCAGCCCGTACGGCGCGACGAAGCTGGCCGTGGACCACATGATCTCGGCCGAGTCCGTCGCGCACGGCCTGGCCGCGGTCTCGCTGCGGTACTTCAACGTCGCAGGGTCCTACCAGGGCTACGGCGAGCGGCACGATCCCGAGTCGCACCTGATCCCGCTGGTCATCAAGGCGGCGCTGGGCGAGCGGCCGAACATCACCGTGTACGGGGACGACTATCCGACCTCCGACGGCACCTGCGTGCGCGATTACATCCACGTCGCGGACCTGGCCGAGGCGCACCTGCTGGCGGTGCGCAAGGCGCGCACGGGCGAGCACCTGATCTGCAACCTGGGCAACGGCAAGGGCTTCACGGTCCGCGAGGTGATCGAGGCCGTGCGCCGGGTCACCGGGCGGGAGATCCCCGAGGTGCAGGCGGCCCGCCGGGCGGGCGATCCGGCCGCGCTGGTGGCCGGCGCGCAGCGGGCCGCGGCCGAGCTGGGCTGGCAGCCGCGCCGGGCCGAACTGGACGAGATGATCGCCGACGCCTGGTCCTTCGCCCAGGCCGTGCGCCCAGGTAAATAAGACAACTGAGATACCTGCCGCAACGCCGCGGCAGCCGAACGCGAGGACTGTTCCGTGACCACGAGCTCCCCCATCGCCCCGATCGCCGCCGAAGCCGCCGAGCTGTTCGCATCCGTCTACGACTACGCGCCGACCGGCCTGTGGGCCGCGCCGGGCCGGGTGAACGTGATCGGCGAGCACACGGACTACAACGAGGGCTTCGTCCTGCCGATGGCGATCGACCGGTACACGGTCGTGGCGGCGGCCCCGCGTACCGACGGCGCGTTGCGCGTGGTGTCCTCGGCCGGAGACCGGCGGGTCGTCGAGATCGCCCTGGAGACCCTGTCCCCCGGTCTGCCGCACGGCTGGCCCGCGTACCCGGCCGGGGTGGCCTGGGCGCTGCTCGGCGCAGGATTCCTGCCGTCCGACTTCCGCGGCGCGGACCTGGCCTTCGCCTCCTCGGTCCCGGTGGGCGGCGGCCTGTCCTCCTCGGCGGCGCTGGAGTGCTCGACCGGACTGGCCCTGGCCGGGCTGGCCGGTGTGGAGCTGCCGTCGGCCGAGCTGGCCCGGCTGTCGCAGTATGCCGAGAACGCCTACGCGGGCGTGCCGTGCGGCCCGCTGGACCAGCTCTCGTCCACCTATGGCGAGGACGGCGCGGTGCTCTTCATCGACACCCGTTCCTTCCAGATCTCCCCGCACCCCTTCGACCTCGCCGCGGCGGGCCTGACCCTGCTGGTGATCGACACCAAGGTGAGCCACGACCTCGGCGACTCCGGCTACCCGGCCCGCCGCTCCAGCTGCGAGAAGGCGGCCGCGGCGCTCGGCGTGCCGGCCCTGCGCGACCTGGCCGTCGCGGACCTGGTGCGCGCCAGGGCGGAGCTCGACGAGGTCTCCTTCCGCCGGGTGCGCCACGTCGTGACCGAGGACGGACGCGTCGAGGAGTTCGTCGGCCTGCTGGCCGAGGGCCCGTTGGAGGGCGACCGGCTGCTCGCCGCGGGGACGCTGCTGACCGCCTCGCACGCCTCGCTACGCGACGACTTCGAGGTCTCCTGCGCCGAGCTCGACCTGGTGGTCGACGCGGCCCTTGCGGCCGGGGCGCACGGCGCCCGGATGACCGGCGGCGGCTTCGGCGGCAGCGCCATCGCCCTGGTCTCGCGAGACCAGGTGGACCGGATCACCGCCCACGTCCACGCGGCGCTGCCGCAGGCCGAGATCTTCCAGGCCGTGCCGGCCCGCGGCGCCCACCGGGTGAGTTAGACGCGTGGTACCAGCTCAGCGTCACGACCCCGGCGCCACCGGAGTGAAGCGGACGATGGTGCCGGGGGTGAGCAAAGCCGGCTCGTCCCGTCCGAGATCCCAGAGCTCTGCGTCGGTGCTGCCGATCAGGTGCCAGCCGCCGGGCGACTCGCGCGGGTAGACCCCGGTGTAGGGACCCGCGACGGCCACCGAGCCGCTGGGGACGCTGGTGCGCGGCGTCGGGCGGCGCGGCAGTTGGTAGCGCTCGGGCAGGCCGGTGAGGTAGGCGAACCCGGGCGAGAAACCGCAGAAGGCGACGCGGTATTCGGGCGCCGCGTGGATCGCCGCGACCTCGGACTCCGGCACGTTCCACGCGGCGGCGACCTCCGCGAGGTCGGGGCCGGTGTAGTGGACGGCGAGCTCGACCGTACGGCCGCCGCCCGTCGGCGCGGCCGGCAGCACCCAGCCGGGCAGGGTGGCGGCGAGGTGGCTGAGCTGCGCGGGATCGGCGAGGCCGTCGAGCAGGACGGTGCGCTCCGCCGGGACGATGTCCTCGACCGCGGGCAGCGTGCCCTCGGCCCGCCGGCGCAGCAGTTCGGCGTGAAGCGCCGCCACCTCGGCGGGGTCCGCGCACTCGACCAGCAGGGCCCGCTCTCCGTAAGACAGAACCCTCATGCACTCTCCTCCGTGCATCCCGGCCATCCCGGCCGCGCCTGACGTCGCGTCGTTCGCTCCCTGGTCAAACGAACGGGTCGATCTCGACACCGACGCCGAGCAGCGCCTCGCGTACCCGCCGGGCGAGCTCCACCGCACCCGGGGTGTCGCCGTGCAGGCAGAGCGAGCGAGCCACGACCCGGATGCGCTCGCCGTTGGCCGCGTCCACCTCGCTCTCGGTCGCGATCATGACCGAGCGCTCGACCACCTGGTCGGCATCGTGCAGCACCGCGCCCGGCTCGGTGCGCGGGACGAGGGTGCCGTCCGGCCGGTACGCCCGGTCGGCAAAGGCCTCGGGCACGATCGGCAGCCGGGCCGCCCCGGCCGCGCGATGCACCGCCGAGCCGGGCAGGCCGAGCACCGGCAGCCCGCCGCCGGCCAGCAGGATCCCGTCCACCACCGCGTCCGCCTGGGCCTCGTCCCAGACGATCCGGTTGTAGAGCGCCCCGTGCGGCTTGACGTATCCCAGTTCCGCGCCCGCCGCCTGGGCGAACACCCGCAGCGCGCCGATCTGGTACGCGACCTCGTCGGCCAGTTCGCGCGGGGGCACCTCCATCGGGCGGCGGCCGAAGCCGGCCAGGTCGCGGTAGGCCACCTGCGCACCGATCCGCACCCCGCGCGCGGCCGCGAGGGCGCACACCCGGCGCATGGTGGACGGGTCTCCGGCGTGGAAGCCGCAGGCGACGTTCGCGCTGGTCACCACGGACAGCAGCGCCTCGTCGTCGGTCAGCTCCCAGCGCCCGAAACCCTCGCCGAGGTCGGCGTTCAGGTCGATGGACCGCATGGGGAGAAGATATACGGCCGGTGCGGCGCCGACCGGGAAGCCGGGGTGGCGCAGGTGCGGCGGGCACTCTTGCAGCGGACACTGCTGCGGCGGACACCGCTGCGGCGAGCGACGGCGCGGCCGGCACCGCCGGGTCAGGCCCAGCCGATGTCGATCGGCTCCGCCGGCGGCCGGCCGCCGAGCAGGTCCGGCAGGAGGCGGGGCAGCCCGGGCGGGTGCACGATCTCGGTGGTGGCCGCCAGTTCCCCGACGGTCCACCAGCGGTGCTCGACGATGCTGACCCGCTCGACCTCGCCCCAGCCGGAGTCGTCGAGCTCGAAGCCGTCCGTGCGCAGGAAGTAGAACTCGTTCAGGTACCAGCGCCGCTCGCCGAAGAACAGGGCCGGGCCCTGGCTGCGCCCGACGATCCGGGCGAAGGCCTCCGGGGCGACCCGGACCCCGGTCTCCTCGAACAGCTCGCGCGCCGCCGCCGCAGGCAGCGACTCGCCCTCCTCGATCCCGCCGCCGGGCGTGCCCCACCAGACGCCGCCGGGGGCGTCCGAGTTCTGATCGGTGAACCGGAACAGCAGGATCCTGTCCTGCCGGTCGGCGAGCAGGATCCGGGCGGAGCGCCGAATCGGCAGGCCGCTGTCGCGCGCCGGGTCACCTGCCGTCCCACCAGTCACGCAGGGATCATAACCCGGCACGGCGCGCTTACCCTTCCGGTTTCGAGCCTTCACAGCGCCGTGGTCCGTCCGCAAGCATGGCAGGGCACGACCCCGTCGGATGAGACCCCTGTTGAAGGAGGCCCGGACCCGTGGCCGACCCGACCGCCACCGCGCCGTTGCCGGATTTCAAGGACGACCCGTCGGCAGACCCGTACGCGCACTACGCCCGGCTGCGCGGCTCCTGCCCGGTCACGCAGCTCGCGCAAGCCAGCGGGCTGCGGCCGTACCTGATCACCCGGCACGAGGACGCGAAGGCCGCGCTGACGGACCCGCGGCTGTCCAAGGACCCGCGGGTCGGCAAGCAGGCGCTGGTGGACGCGGGCCTGGCGCACCTCTACTTCGACCCTCGGGCCAACCTTTCGCACCACATGCTGGCCGTGGACCCGCCGGACCACACCCGGCTGCGCAAGGTGGTCTCGGCGCAGTTCACCCCGCGCCGGGTCGCCGCGCTCGAATCGCAGGTCCGCCGGATCACCGACACACTGATAGACACCTTCGCGGCTGCTGGCGAAGTCGACCTGATCGGCGCATTCGCCAACCACCTGCCCCCGCTGGTGATCGCGGAGCTGCTCGGCATCCCGGGCGAGGACCGCGCGGACTTCCGCCGCTGGGCCCAGGACTCGCTCAGCCCGCCGCACGACCCGAAGCAGCGCGTCGCCCTGAGGTCCCTGACCGACTACCTGGTCTCGGCGATCGAGGGCAAGCGCGCCCTGCCGGACGAGGGCCTCATCAGCGCCCTGGTCTCCAGTGAGGAGGAGGACCGGCTCGCCGAGCGCGAGGTGGTCGGCACGGCGGTCCTGCTGCTGCTCGCCGGGAACGAGACCACGGTCAACCTGATCGGCAACGGGATGCTCGCCCTGCTCACCCATCCCGAGCAGCTCGAACTGCTGCGCGCCCGGCCCGAGCTGATCCCGGAGGCGGTGGAGGAGTTCCTGCGCTACGACGGGCCGGTCGAGCGTTCCACACTGCGCTTCGCCGCGGACAAGGTGGAGGTCGCGGGCGCGGTCATCCCGGAGGGCAGCGTCGTGTACATCGCGCTGAACTCGGCGGATCGGGACGGCGAGGTCTTCCCGGAACCGGACGTGCTGGACGTGACCCGGATGCCGCGCGGGCACCTGGCCTTCGGCCACGGCATCCACTTCTGCCTCGGCGCGCCGCTGGCCCGGCTGGAGGGCCGAATCGCCTTCACCGCCCTGTTGCGCAGACTGCCCGACCTGCGTCTCACGGTCCCTGCGGAGCAACTGGCGCACCGCCCGAGCACGATCATGCGCGGACTAATGGAGCTGCCGGTCCGGTTCAGGGCGACCGGGAGATGAGGGTCGGCGTCGCGGCCCGATGACCTTCGCCTGGCTGCGTTGTCGTCGCTCTTCGAGCGCGCTTCGCGAACGGTCGACGCAACAGTGCCCAATATGCGGCTGACGCCGCGCAGCCGCCGCGCCTCCCTCCTCCGCCTTGCCCCACGCGGCGTCAGCCGCATATGCGGCAGAGCCGGCCCTCGACCCGCTCCTTGATCCGACCCTCATCTCCCGGTCGCCCTTACCCCGAACTTCTAATCCGACCACGAAGTAGATGCGACACTGGTCCGCATGGGGCTTCCGAACACCACGACCCTGGTGACCTTCCCGAGCGGGACGACGCAGGGCAGTTCGACCGTCGTCGCCGCCGTGCCGCTGCCCGGCGGCGTCATCGGGGTCGTGACGGACACCACGCCGTTCCACCCGCTCGACCACAGTTGGCCGGATCAGCCCGGTGACAGCGGTACCGCCGAGTTCGACACGGTGGAGTTCGACGGCGCGCGTTATCCCGTCGTGGACTGCATTACCGGCGCCGTCGGTCCCGAGGGTGAACTCGTACTCGGCGACGAGATCCCGGTGCGGCGCGGCGATCCGCAGTGGACCTGGCTGGCCGTGCACGTGGTCGAGATGGCCGAGGCGGGCTTCGAGCCGGAGTCGCTGCTCGGCCGCGCCGTGGTGCTGCGGGCGGACCGGGCGCGGCGGGCCGCGCTCTCGGCCTCGCACACCGGCTGCCACCTGCTGGCCCTGGCACTGAACGAGGCGCTGGCCGACCGTTGGCGCAAGGAGGCGCGGCTGGACGCCCTCGGCTCGCCGGACTTCGACGCGCTGGCGATGGACAGCTCGCGGATGGACGAGCACGCGAGCACCGACCGGTACCGGATCGGCAAGTCGCTGCGCAAGAAGGGCTTCGACCCGGAGGGCCTGGACGGGGCGCTGGCCGACGTGGCGGCCCGGGTCAACGCGCGGCTGGCCGGCTGGATCGCCTCCGACGCGCGGGTCCGCATCGACGCGCCCGGCCCCGAGCTGACCGCGCGCCGCCGCTGGGTGTGCGAGCTGCCCGAGGGAACGGCCTCGATCGACTGCGGGGGCACCCACCTGGCCCGCCTCGGCGAGCTCGGCTCCCTCACCACGAGCCTGTCGCTGAGCGAGGACGGCACGGAACTGGTCGCGGTCACCGCCCCGAAGCGGACCTGACCGGTAGCGACTCTCGCAGAACACAGAGTTCGGACAACTCTACGTAAGGTACGCACCCTGTCGCCAACCGCACCCTGGCTGCTACCGTCCCATCTCGTGGCGGCGACCACTATGGGTCACATGCGAGGGGCGCGAGCAGCGGCGGAGGACGCGCGCGCTCAGTTCGACGTGTTCTTCGACGCCCATCACCGCGACCTGTCCCGCCTCGCCTATCTGCTCTCCGGGGACCAGGACGCGGCGGACGACCTGACCGCGGAGGCGTTCACCGAGGCGTGGAAGCGCTGGGAGCAGGTGACCGGCTCGGACGTCCCGCTGGCCTACGTGCGCCGGATCGTGGTGAACCTGGCCGCGAGCAGGATCCGGCGGCTGGTACGTGAACGGCGCGGCTGGCGGCTGCTGGGCGCGGTCTGGTCGGAGCGCACGGACGGGCCCGACGTGGCCGCCGCGGCGGACATGCGGGCGGCGCTCGGGCGGCTGCCGGTGCGCAAGCGGGCCTGCGTGGTGCTGCGGCACTACTACGGGCTCAGCGAGCAGGAGACGGCCGCCACGCTGGGCATCTCGGTCGGCACGGTGAAGAGCCAGACCTCGCGGGGCGTCGCCGAACTGGCCACGCTGCTCGGCGCGCGGCGGACCCCGCGCGGCGCGCAGAGCGGGACCGGGACGCAATGAGCACCCGGCGCCCGAGCGGCGCGCACGACGGATCGGCGCCCGAGGACGGTCCGGTGTTCGACGGGCCGGCGCCTGATGGACCCGCGTTCGACGGGCCCGCGTTCGACGGATCAGCGTTCGACGGGCCTGAATCCACGCAACCGGGCCCCGAGGGATCGGGCTCCGAGCCGACCGCGTGGCTCACCGAACTGCTGGATTCCGAGGCCCGGCACTACGAACCGGACACCGCGCGTATCCGCACGACCCTCTACGACAACCTGGACGGCGCGGCCCGCGGCCGTCGGCGCAAATCGCTGCTGGGCCTGCGGCTCGCCGGGATCCCGGCCGGGATCGCGGCTGCGGCGCTCTGCGGGACGGTGGCCGTGGCGGTCACCGCGACCGTGGAGCACCATCCGAACGCCCCGGCGCCCACGAGCGCGGGCGGCGGCGGGCTGCCCGCCGCGAGCCGGGACCCGTCCGCGGACGGCTCGGCCCAGGCCGCCTCGCACGGCTCGCAGACCGCCGTCGCCGGGCACCCAAGCCCCTCCGTCTCGACCGCGCCCGGGAGCGGCTCCGCGTCCCCCGGCACCTCGACCCCGGCGAGCACCGGACCGACCCTGATCACCGCCATCGGCGCGGTGGACCCGAGCAGCAACGCCAGCTGGGGCCAGGAGAACGTCAACCTCACGCTCACCGAGCCGGTCACCTCCTTCCAGCTGACGGTGAAGGTGTCGACGAGCGCCGGGCTGTCCTCCACCGGGGACTGGACCAACTACGACATCAGCATGTTCGACGTGACGGTCGACACACGGTCGGACGGCATCGTCTACACCTTCCAGCTCAAGTCGGGAAAGACCCTGCAGCCGGGCAGCGCCGAGTTCGCGGTCCAGTTCGCCCACGGTGCGGGGCACGATCCCGCAGACGACAGCTACTACGCGAGCGTGATCACCGACACGTCGCACGGCTCGGCCCACGGCGCGTCGCAGGGCAATTTCTGATCCGGCGCCGGCCCGCGCCGCCGTCCGTTCCCCTCCACGACGCAGCAGCGCAAGCGGGAACGGGTTGCGCGGCCGCCCCGGATGGGAAACTATGTGAAGTAGATAGTTCACCTTATGAAGGATGGAGTCTCCCGTGGACACCCGCCCCACCCAGCTGCTCTACACCGCCCAGGCGCTCGCGACCGGAGAGGGCCGCGGCGGGCACGTGGCCTCCGACGACGGGATCCTCGACCTCGACCTGGCCTTCCCGAAGGAGCTCGGCGGGGGCGGCGGGGCCACCAACCCTGAGCAGCTGTTCGCGGCCGGGTACTCCGCCTGCTTCCACAGCGCGCTGCTGGGGGTCGCCAAGAAGGCCGGGGTCTCCATCGCCGGGTCCTCGGTGACCGCACGCGTCGCCATCGGCCCGAACGCGCAGGGCGGCTTCGGCATCGCGGCCGCGCTGACCGTCGCGCTGCCCGGCGTGGACCGGGACACGGCCCTCAAGCTGACCGAGTCCGCGCACCAGGTCTGCCCGTACTCGAACGCCACCCGCGGCAACATCGACGTCACGCTGCACGTCGCCGAGGTCTGAGATCCTGGGATCGAGGCCTGAGAACTAGTGCCGGTCCACCGGCCGTCAGAACTCTGACGGCCGACCCGCCGGCCGGCCAGCCGTCAGCCCACTGCCTTGGCCGCCGCGCGTCCCGCCGTGCGGCCGGAGTAGAGGCAGCCGCCGAGGAACGTGCCCTCCAGCGAGCGGTAGCCGTGCATGCCGCCGCCGCCGAAGCCGGCCACCTCGCCCGCCGCGTACAGGCCGGGCAGCGGCTCGCCGTCCGCGCGCAGCACCCGGCCGGACAGGTCCGTCTGCAGGCCGCCGAGCGACTTGCGGGTCAGGATATTGAGCCGGACCGCGATCAGCGGCCCGGCCTTCGGGTCCAGCAGCCGGTGCGGGGCGGCCACCCGGATCAGCCGGTCGCCCCGGTACATGCGCGCGCCGTGGATCGCGGTGACCTGCAGGTCCTTGCTGAACTTGTTGCCGATCTCGCGGTCCCGCGCCTCCACCTGGCGGGCCACCTCGGCGAGGTCGAGCAGCGGCTTCTCGGTCAGCGCGTTCATGCCCTCGACCAGCCGGGCCAGCAAGTCGGCGACCACGAAGTCGGCGCCGTGCTTCTTGAACGCCTCCACCGGCCCCGGCGCGCCCGAGCCGATCCGGCCGAGCAGCTGGCGCACGCTCTTGTTGGTCAGGTCGGGGTTCTGCTCCGAGCCGGAGAGCGCGAACTCCTTCTCGATGATCTTCTGGGTGAGCAGGAACCAGGTGTACTCGTAGCCGGTGCCCATGATGTGCTCCAGCGTGCCGAGCGTGTCGAAGCCGGGGAACAGCGGCACCGGCAGCCGGCGGCCGAGCGCGTCCAGCCAGAGCGAGGACGGCCCCGGCAGGATCCTGATCCCGTGCCGCGGCCAGATCGGGTTCCAGTTGGCGATGCCCTCGGTGTAGTGCCACATCCGGTCGCCGTTGATCAGGTTGCCGCCGGCCGACTTCGCGATGCCCAGCATCCGTCCGTCCACGTGCGCGGGCACCCCGGACAGCAGGTTGCGCGGCGGCTCGCCGAGCCGGGCCGGCCAGTTCTCGCGCACGAGGTCGTGGTTCCCGCCGATCCCGCCCGAGGTGACGATCACGGCCTGCGCGGTGAACGAGAACTCCCCGGCCGACTCGCGCGAGCTCGGCTTGCCGCGCGCCACGTCGCTGGGTTCGAGGACGGTGCCGCTCACCCCGGTCACTACGCCGTCCGTGACGGTCAACTCGTCCACCCGGTGCCGGAAGGCGAACCGCACCCGGCCTTCGGCCGCGGCCGCGCGCACCCGCCGTTCGAAGGGTTCGACGACGCCGGGCCCGGTGCCCCAGGTGATGTGGAAGCGCGGGACCGAGTTGCCGTGCCCGTCCGCGAGGTAGCCGCCGCGCTCGGCCCAGCCGACGATCGGGAAGAGCTTCACGCCCTGCGCGCGCAGCCAGGAGCGCTTCTCGGTGGCGGCGAAGTCCACATAGGCCTCGGCCCAGCGGCGCGGCCAGAGGTCCTCGTCCCGGTCGAAGCCGGCGGTGCCGAGCCAGTCCTGCCAGGCCAGCTCGGGCGAGTCCTTGATGCCCATCCGGCGCTGCTCGGGCGAGTCCACGAAGAACAGGCCGCCGAAGGACCAGAAGGCCTGCCCGCCGAGGGAGGCCTCCGGCTCCTGCTCGACCAGGATGACCCGCCGCCCGGCGTCGGCCAGCTCCGCGGCGGCCACCAGTCCGGCCAGTCCGCCTCCGACGACGATGACATCCGTGTCCACGTTGACCGCACCTCTCCGCCGATCCGCCGACCCGCGCTGTCCGGGTACCGGCCCTGATCGTAGGGCGAACCAGGATCTTTCATCAATGAAGACGCTGGCGCGTATCAAGACGGCCTGCGACACTGCCGCCGTGATCGAATCAGCGGACGGGACCAGGGCCGTGCCCGGGGGGCGGGCGTGATCGGGGAGCTCCTGCCGCCGGGCGCGGTGTCGGTCGAGACCCGGTCGGATCCGCCGGAGGCCGTGCTGTTCCCCGAGGAGGAGCGGCTGCTGAGCCAGGCGGTGCTGAAACGGCGGGTGGAGTTCACCACGGTGCGGCACTGCGCCCGGATCGCGCTCGCCCGGCTCGGCATCCCGGCGGCCCCGATCCTGCCCGGCGAGATGGGTGCGCCGCAGTGGCCCGACGGGGTGGTGGGCAGCATGACGCACTGCGCCGGGTACCGAGCGGCCGTGGTCGGCCTGAACACGGACCTGGTGACGGTCGGCGTGGACGCGGAGCCGCACGAGGCGCTGCCGCCGGACGTGCTGGGCACCATCTCGCTGCCGGAGGAGCGCGAGCGGCTGGCGCAGCTGGCAGCGGCCCGGCCGGACGTGCACTGGGACCGGCTGCTGTTCAGCGCCAAGGAGGCGGTGTACAAGTCCTGGTTCCCGCTGACCCGGCGCTGGCTGGACTTCGAGGAGGCGAACGTCGTGTTCGACCCCGGCCCGGAGCTTGACCTCAGTCTCGGCTCCGGCGAGAGCCCACAACCGCCGGGCACCTTCTACGCTCGGCTGCTGGTGCCGGGGCCGGTGGTGGCGGGGGTGAGCCTGCCCGGGTTCGCCGGGCGGTGGATGGTACGCGACGGGTTGCTGTTCACCGCGATCGCTGTGACCACCGGTGACGGACCGGCGACCGCCCAGACGGCTACCGCAGAACGAACGATCGTGCTATGAATACTCGGGTGAGCAAGGGTGAGGCGACGCGGTCGGCGGTGCTGGACGAGGCCGTCGAGACTGCCGCGCGGCTCGGGCTGGCCGGGCTGACCATCGGCTCGCTGGCGGCGCGGGTCGAGCTGTCCAAGAGCGGGCTGTTCGCGCACTTCAAGTCGAAGGAGCTGCTGCAGCTCAAGGTGCTGGAGCGGGCCCGCGACCTGTTCGTCGAGGACGTGGTCCGGCCGGCCCTGCGGGCCCCGCGCGGCGAGCGGCGGGTGCGCACCCTGTTCGAGCACTGGCTCGAGATCAACCGCTCCGGCAGCTCGGGCTGCCTGTTCGTGTCGGCCTCGGCCGAGTTCGACGACCAGCCGGGACCGGTGCGCGACCAGCTGGTGCGGGACCACCGGGACCTGGCCGAGTCGGTGGCGCAGATGTTCCGTACCGGGGTCGCCGAGGGCGAGTTCCGCGCCGACGCGGACCCGGACCAGTTCGCCTACGACCTGTACAGCACCATGCTCGGGTACTTCCACGCCCACCGGCTGCTCGACGAGCCGAAGGCCGAGGCCCGCGCCCGGCACAGCTTCGAGGCGCTGCTCGCCGCCGCGCGGGTGCCGGAGCGCGCTTCGTAGTCCACGCCGCCTTCACAGTCCCCATCGTCCACGGGAGTCAGCATGGCCGAGCCCGGATCCAAAAAAAGCACGATCGTTCGTACTGGTCTACTGTCACGTCAGCAGATCGTGCGGACCGCCTTCGGCCTCCTGGAGCGTCGGGCGCCGCGTCTGGGGTCACGCTGGGCCGAGCGGCTCTGGTGCACGATCCCGCAGGACGGCAGACCACGTCCCGCGCTCGCCGAGCCCGGCACGATAGTCATCCTGCCGCTCGCCGCTGATCCGTCGGATCCGTCGGATCCGTCGGATCAGCGCGCGAAATCGCCGACCTTCGTCGCAGAGGTCTGGGGCGAGGACGGCCCGGTCGTCTACCTGCTGCACGGCTGGGGTGGCTACCGGGGCCAGCTCGGCATGTTCGTCGCCCCGCTGACCGCCGCCGGGTACCGGGTCGTGGCCCTCGACACGCCGAGCCACGGCGACGCCGCGCCGGGTGCGTTCGGGGCCGGGCGCAGCCTGATCACCGAGTTCACCGCAGCGCTCACGACCGCTACCCGCGTCTTCGGTCCCGCGTACGGCGTGGTGGCCCATTCGCTCGGCGCCGGCGCGACTGCGGTGGCCGTGCTGGACGGTCTCCCGGTGCGGCGGCTCGTGCTGATCGCCCCCGCGCCCGACCCGAACGACTTCGCCGTCCGGTTCGCTGCCGGGCTCGGCTTCGGCGACCGTATCCGCGCCGGGCTGCTGCGCCGGCTGGAGCAGCGGACCGGGCGGCCGATGGCGGAGTTCGACGCCGTGACTCGCGCCGCTGCGGCAGCCAGGGCCAGGTCCGAATCAGCGGACGAGGACACGGCGGCGACGCCCTCGCTGCTAGTCATCCACGACCACAGGGACAGCGTGATCCCCCATACACAGGGCAAGGCGATCGCGGCCGCGTGGCAGGGGGCTGAACTGCTGAGCACCAGCAGGCTCGGGCATCACAGGATCCTGCGGGATCCGGACGTGGTCCGCAGCGCCGTCGAATTCCTCGGTCCTGCACAGGTCAACGAGCAGGTCAACGCCCCGGTCCCGGCCTCGGCCGCAGCTACGTCCGGCGACTTCTGAGCGGTCTTCCGCTGAGACGCTAGTATCCGAAAGTATGCGGATTCTGGTACTCGGCGGCACCTCGTTCGTGGGCCGCGCGATCGTGGAGGATGCGTTACAGCACGGGGCCGAGGTGACCCTGTTCGGGCGGGGCAGGACGGGCGCGGACCTGTTCCCGGGCGTTGAGCGGCGGATCGGGGACCGGGACACCGGCGACTACGCGGCCCTGGACGCGGGATCGTGGGACGCGGTCGTGGACGTGAGCGGCTTCGTTCCGCACCACGTCGGGGTCTCGATGGACGCGCTTGGCGACCGGGTCGGCCGGTATTTGTTCATCTCCAGCCATGCGGTGTACCTGAGGACGGGTGTGGGGCCCGGCTCCGACGAGGACACGCCGCGCCGACCGCCTGTCCGCGGCATCCGCGATGCCGCGGAACTCGACGAGGAGACCTACGGGCCGTCAAAGGTGGCCTGTGAGGACGACGTGTGGGCACGCTACGGCGAGCGGGCCACGATCGTGCGTCCCGGAAAGGTCGTCGGACCTTACGACAAGTCAGACATGTTCACCTACTGGGTGCGCCGTGCCGCGCGCGGTGGCCGCGTGGCGGTGCCCGGCCGCCCGGAGCAGCCGAGCCAGGTGATCGACTCGCGGGATCTGGCCCGGCTGGTGGTGCAGTTGCTGACCGACGACCGGCCCGGCGCGTTCAACGCGGTGGGTCCGGCGGAGCCGACCACGCTGGGCGGGCTGATCGAGACCTGCGCGCGCGTCGCGGGGGCCGAAGTGGAGCTCGTCCCGGTCCCGGCGGACGCAGTCCCGCCGCTGTTCCCACTGGTACGTCCGGAGTCGATGTGGACGACGCTCCAACGCCGCGCCGCTCGCGCGCGGGCCGCCGGAATGCCGGCGACCCCGCTGGACGTGACCGCCGCCGACGTGCTCGCCTGGGATCGCGGACGCGGACTGCCGCCACTGCGGCAGGGCCTGTCCGTCGAACAGGAGGAGCGGTTGCTCGCGGATGCGGATGCTGCGAAGGCCGAGACGACCGGCCAACTCGGCTAACTCATCTGACCACCGGATCAGACCACCGGAAGTCCGACGTAGTTCTCGGCCAGCGAGGCCGCCGCTGCCTGGGACGTGGCGAGGTAGCGCAGGTTGGACAGCTGGAGCCGGTAGCCGAACTCGTCCTGCTGCGGGTCGCGGTGCAGCAGCGTGGTCATGAAGTAGGAAAAGTGCTCGGCCCGCCAGACCCGGCGCAGCGCCGTCTCCGAGTAGGCGTCCAGCAGCGTCTCGTCGGCCTTGTCGCGCCACCGGGTGATCGCCGCGGCCAGCAGGGTCACGTCGGCGGCGGCCAGGTTCAGCCCCTTCGCCCCGGTCGGCGGGACGATGTGCGCGGCGTCCCCGGCCAGGAAGAGCCTGCCGTATCGCAGCGGCTCCGCGACGAAGCTGCGCATCGGGGTGATGCCCTTCTCGGTGATCGGGCCGTGCTCCAGGGTCCAGCCGGGCATGGCGAAGCGCGCGTCGAGCTCGGCCCAGATCCGCTCGTCCGGCCACGCCGCGAGCTCCTCGTCCGGGGCGACCTGCAGATACAGGCGGCTGACCTGCGGGGAGCGCATGCTGTGCAGGGCGAAACCGCGCTCGTGGTGCGCGTAGATCAGCTCGTCGCAGGACGGCGGCACGTCGGCGAGGATCCCCAGCCAGGCGAAGGGGTATTCGCGTTCGAAGGTGCGCACCAGCGCGGACGGGATCGCCTGCCGCCCGATGCCGTGGAAGCCGTCGCAGGCCACGACGAGGTCGCACTCGAGGGTCTGGTCCACGCCCCGGTGGTAGTAGCGGATCAGGGGACTGTCGGTCTCGGCCCCCTCGACGGCCAGCGCCTCGGCCTCGAACAGGATCGTCCCGTTCTGGCTGTTGGACAGCGCGATCAGGTCTTTGACCACCTCGGTCTGCGCGTAGACCATGACCGAGCGGCCGCCGGTGTGCGAAGGGAAGTCGATCCGGTGCCCCTCCCCGGCGAACCGCAGCTCGATGCCGTCGTGGCGCAGGCCGCGGCGGTCCATCCGCTCCCCCGCCCCGCAGGCCCGCAGCGCGTCCACGGTGTTCTGCTCCAGGATCCCGGCGCGCTGCCGGTGCTCCAGGTACTCGCGGGTCCGGTTCTCCAGTACCACGTTCTCGATTCCGGCCTGCCGCAGCAGGTGGGAGAGCAGGAGGCCGGCCGGACCGGCGCCTATGATTCCGACGCTGGTGCGCACGGTGGCTCCTCGCCTTCAGTTTGTTGATTCGTCGCCACGGGACGCGGCGTCGTCGAGCTCTGCCAGGACCCGCTGGGCCACGGCGAAGGCCGAGTTGGCCGCCGGGACGCCGCAGTAGACGGCGGTCTGCAGCAGGACCTCCTTGATCTCGTCCCGGGACAGCCCGTTGGTCAGCGCCGCGCGCAGGTGCATCGCGAGCTCGTTCTCGTGCCCGTGCGCGACGAGCGCGGTGAGGGTCACCGCGCTGCGGATCCGCCGCTCCAGGCCGGGACGGGTCCAGATCTCGCCCCAGGCGTACCGGGTGATGAAGTCCTGGAAGTCGGCGGTGAAAACGGTCGTGTTGGCCACGGCGCGGTCCACGTGTGCGTCGCCGAGGACGGCGCGGCGCACCGACATGCCCGCCGTGTGACGCGCGTCAGGGCTCGAACCCTGCCCGGTCGAGGTGGGCCGGGCGTCGGCCTCGACTGCCGCGAGATGTGAGAGCAGGGCGTCCGCCACGGCGCGCGGCCGCTCGACGTTGGCCAGGTGCGAGGCGTCGGCGACCTCGAGCAGGTCCGCGCCCGGGATGCCGTCGGCCAGTTCACGGGAATGCGCGATGGGCGCGGCCGGATCCTCGCGGCCCGCGATGACCAGGGTCGGGGCCGTGACGAAGCCCATTTCACCGCGCAGGTCGAGCGCGGCGAGGGCGTCGCAGCAGGCTGCGTAGCCGATCGGGCTCGCGTCGCGCAGGTCGTCGAGCAACGCGTCGACGATCGGGGCGCCGCCGGTCGCGAAGGCGGGCGTGAACCAGCGGCTCGCGGCGGTGTCGGCGACCGGGCCGGTGCCCTCGTCACGCACCAGCTTCGCGCGCTGGTGCCAGTTCGCCGGGTCGCCGAAGCGCGCCGAGGAACAGACCAGCGTGAGCGAGGCGATCCGCTCCGGGTGGTGGATCGCGAGCCAGCTGCCGACGGCGCCGCCGAGGGAGACCCCGGCATAGTGGAAGCGCTCGTGGCCGAGGTGATCGGCCAGGTCCAGCACCGCGTAGGCGAGTTCTGCGATGGTCGTCGCGCCGGGGCTCGGGTCCGCCAGTACCTCGGCGGCCGAGCCGCCGTGGCCGGGCAGGTCGTAGCGAATGACGGTCCGGTCGGCGGCGAGCGTCGGGACCGACGCCTCCCACAGGCGCAGCGAGGTGCCGATGGAAGGGCCGAGGAACAGCGGCGTGGCCCCGGAATCGCGGCCGTCCCGGCGGTGGTGCAGCAGCGGACGATCAGTCATCGAAGATTCACCTTCATCCGATCGGGATGCACCTGGAGGCCGTCCAGCAGCACGGTGGCGTGGCGGACGGCGGCGACCGCGAGGGTGAGCAGTTCGCGCACGGCCGGGTCCTCGGACTGCCAGCGGCCCGCGGCGCGGTGCAGCTCCTGCGGCAGCCCGGCGAACACCGTGGCGACCAGACCCGGCGTGCGCTGGGCGAGCGCGACCAGTTGGACGGCGCGGGCCGGGTTGCGCTTGTCAGGCATCGAGGACGAGTGGCCCGCGGAGCCCTCGGACAGCTCGGCGATCTGCGCCTGGGACAGCAGGATCACGTCGGCGCCCAGCTTGCCGAGCGCGCCGACGGCCAGGCCCAGCGCGGTGGCCAGGTCCACGATCCGGGTGCGGGTGGTGTGCCAGGGCCGGTCCGGGACCGCGAGGGTCAGCTCGGCTGCGAAGGCGCCGACCAGCTCGGGGTCGTCGAGGTCGCCGACCGGGCCGCCGAGCTGCACGGCCAGGCGCAGGCCACGCACGGCGCCGAGCCGGACGCGGGCGTCGTCGATCCCCGCCTGCCAGGAGCCCAGCAGGTTGCCGAAGGTGGTCGGCAGGGCGGGCTGCAGCAGGGTGCGGGCGAGTTGCGGGGCGGCGGCGTACCGGGTGTGCAGCCTGGCCACGACGCCCGCGCAGTGGTCGAGGGCTGAGACGAGGTGGTCCAGGGTGCGCCGGGCCTGCAGCATCAGGGCCGTGTCGATGATGTCCTGGCTGGTGGCCGGGGTGTGGATCGCGTGGTGGTGTTCTTCGGGGACGTGCAAGCGGATCCGCTCGACTAAGGGCACGACGATGGTGGCGTGCTCCTCGGCGAATTCCCTGACCTCGTTGTAGTCGTACCGGTCTGGCTCGCAGGCGGCGGTGATCGCCTCGGCGGCGGCCGCGGAGATCCGGCCGAGCCCGGCCTTGGCCCGGGCCAGGGCCGCCTCCGTGTCCAGCAGGGTCCCCAGCGGGTCGTCAGCGCCCGGTGAACTCGAGGAATACCGTCTCGGCATCGGCCTCAACGCCGTCACCTCCCTGCTGGATCCGCAGATCGAAGCGGTGCGATCCGGGCCGTTCCAGCCTGGACACCAGTGTCGCGCGCCGGGCCGGTTCCAGCGCGGCGAGCAGCGGATCGGCGGCGTTCGCCTCGGGCCGGTCGGCGAAGTAGACGCGGGTGTAGAGGTGGTGCAGCAGTCCGCGGGCGAACAGGCAGACCGAGAGGTAGGGGGCTGACGCGCCGAGCGCGGCAGGTATCAGGGTACGTATGGCGTAGTGGCCGTCGCCGTCGGTGGGGATCCGGGCGAAGCCGGTGAAGCGGGTGTGGTCGCGGCCGAGGAGCGCGCTGCTGGACTGGTCGCTGCGCAGCGAGCCGGGGGCCCCGGCCAGCGAGCCGTCCGGGGCGGCCTGCCAGAACTCCAGCAGCGCGTCCGGGATCGGGCGGCCGGCGCCGTCGAGGACGTATCCGTGCACGGTGACGGCGTCCGGGTGCCCGGCCGGGACGAGTTCGGCGCCGCCGGGGAACGGCAGCGCGTAGCCGTAGAAGGGCCCGATGGTCTGCGACGGGGTGACAGGCGCCATCAGTGGCCTTCTTCCTCGAAGAGGGTCGCGGCCGGGCCGTCGAGCACGAGGTCCCAGCGGTAGCCCAGCGACCATTCCGGCACGGAGAGGTCGTGGTCGTAGGCGCTGACCAGCCGCTCGCGCGCGGCCTCGTCGGTGACCGACTGGAAGATCGGGTCGAACGGGAACAGCGGATCGCCGGGGAAGTACATCTGGGTGATCAGCCGCTGGGTGAACGCGGTGCCGAACAGCGAGAAGTGGATGTGCGCCGGGCGCCAGGCGTTGCGGTGGTTGCCCCACGGGTACGGGCCCGGCCTGATCGTCGTGAACTGATACGTGCCGGAGTCGTCGGTCAGGCAGCGGCCGACCCCGGTGAAGTTCGGGTCCAGCGGGGCGGGGTGCTGCTCGCGCTGGTGGATGTACCGGCCGGAGGCGTTGGCCTGCCAGATCTCCACCAGTTGGTTGCGGATCGGGCGGCCGGAGCGGTCCAGCACCCGTCCGGACACGGTGATCCGCTCGCCCAGCGGCTCGCCGACGTGCTGCCGGGTCAGGTCGGCGTCCAGCGCGGTGACGTCGGTGGCGCCGAAGACCGGGCCGCGCAGCTCGGCCGCCTCGGGGTCGGCGACGATGATCGGGCTCTGTTTCGGATGGCGCAGGATGCTGCTGCGGTACGGCGGATAGTCCCGGGCCGGGTGCGGCCGTGAACCGTCCGGCACGGCGCCTTTACTCAGAGCACTGATCTCAACGTCGATGTCGGACTGAGTCTCGGCCTGCGCGGCCTGCGTCGGCGCGGTCATCTGCGGCGTCCTCTCGGGTCGGGACGGATCACGGGAGCAGCACAGTGGCGGCAGTCGCGGCGGCCAGTTCGTCCGCAGTCACTCCAGGCGCGGTCTCGACCAGCACGAAGCCCTTCTCGGTGACGTCCAGCACGCCGAGGTCGGTGATCACCCGGTGCACGCAGGCCTGGCCGGTCAGCGGCAGGGTGCAGCGACCGACCAGCTTTGCGGCGCCGTCCTTGGCGGTGTGCTCCATCAGGACGATGACGCGGCGGGCGCCGTGTACCAGGTCCATCGCGCCGCCCATGCCCTTGACCATCTTGCCCGGGATCATCCAGTTGGCCAGATCGCCGCTCTCGCTGACCTGCATCGCACCGAGCACGGCGGTGTCGATGTGGCCGCCGCGGATCATGCCGAAGGAGAGCGAGGAGTCGAAGAAGGAGGCGCCGGGCAGTACCGTCACCGTCTCTTTGCCCGCGTTGATCAGGTCCGGGTCGACCGCGTCCTCGTACGGGTACGGGCCGACGCCGAGGATGCCGTTCTCCGACTGCAGCGTGACGCTCACGCCGGGCGGCAGGTGGTTCGGGATGAGGGTGGGCAGACCGATGCCGAGGTTGACGTACTCGCCGTCGTTCAGCTCGGCCGCCGCGCGGGCGGCCATCTGCTCGCGATTCCAGGACATCAGCGCTCTTCCATTCTGGGCGCGGTGGCAGGGGCAGAAGCAGCAACAGGAGCCTGGGACACACTCACGGTCCGCCGCTCGATCCGCTTGTCCGCAGCCTGCTGCGGGCTGAGCACCACGACTCGCTGCACGAACACGCCGGGCAGGTGCACCTCGTCAGGATCCAGCGCTCCAGTTTCGACGAGCTCCTCGACCTCCGCGATCGTGGTCCGGCCGGCCATCGCGGAGAGCGGATTGAAGTTGCGTGAGGACTTCGCAAAGACGAGGTTCCCGTGCCGGTCGCCCTTGAGTGCGTGTACGAGCGCATAGTCGGTCACGATGCCGCGTTCGAGGACGTAGCGGCGGCCGTCGAACTCGCGCACCTCCTTGGGCGGCGAGGACAGCGCGACCGAGCCGTCCGGGCCGTAACGCCATGGCAGCCCGCCCTCGGCGACCTGAGTGCCGACCCCGGCCGGGGTGAAGAAGGCCGGGATGCCGCAACCCCCGGCACGCAACCGCTCTGCCAGCGTGCCCTGCGGGATCAGTTCCACCTCAAGCTCCCCACCGAGGTACTGGCGGGCGAACTCCTTGTTCTCCCCCACGTACGAGCCGGTGACCCGGGCGATCCGGTGCGCGGCGAGCAGCACGCCGAGCCCGCCGCCGTCGACGCCGCAGTTGTTCGACACCACGGACAGTCCGCTCGCGCCGGCCGCGTACAGGGCGTCGATCAGGGCGTTCGGCACGCCGCTGAGGCCGAAGCCGCCCACCGCGATCGAGGCTCCGTCGGGGATGTCGGCCACCGCCAGGCCGGCCGAGGCGACCACCTTGTCCATCCGCTCACTCCTGACCAGTGGCCCTTGAATGTGTTCGCCTGGTGAACTAAAGTTCATAATCGGCTGCCCTGAGTCTGCTTCTCGGGAGCGCCGCTTGTCAACGGGACGCGGGGCAGCAGGAGAGAGAGCAGGCGCGATGACCGACGGATCGGACATCCGGCACGCGGACGCCGTCGCGCCACTGGAACGCGGCCTGGCCGTGCTGCGCGCGGTGTGCGCGAGCCCGGACGAACTGGTCCGGCCCGGCGATCTGGCCCGTGCGACCGGGCTGGCCCGCTCGACCGTGGACCGGGTGCTCAGCACGCTGATCCATTTGGACTACCTGCGCGCCGAGGGCCGCGAGGTCTCGCTGGCGCCGCGGATGATGGAGTTCGGCAACGCCTACCTGGCGGCCGTCGGCCTGCCGGAGGCGCTCGAACCGCTGGCGATCCGGCTGGCCGACGAACTGGACGAGTCCGTCTCGGTGGCAGTGCCGGACCGGGACGGTGCCCGCTTCGTCATCCAGGTCACCCGCCGCCGCACCATGTCGCTGGCCTTCCGGATCGGCGACCTGCTCCCGGCTGAGCGGTGCGCGCCCGGGGCGTTGTTCGCACCGCAGTGGTCGGCTGGGCAGCGCGCCCGGTGGAGCGTGCGATTGGCCGGGACGAATACGGGCATCGCGTTCCCGGAGTTGCCCGCGCTGCCCGGCCAACTCACCCCGCAGCAGGTCGAGGTGGGATTCGACGAGCGGATCGCGGCGGCGGAGCAGGCGGGCTGGGCACTGGACGACCAGCTGATCGAGCCGGGCCTGATCGCGGTCGCGGTGCCGATCCGGCAGGGACCCGGAGGAGGCCGGGTGGTGTGCGCGGTCAGCGTGGTGAGCCACACCAGCCGTCACTCGGCGGAGTCCCTGCGCGACCACGCACTCCCCCGCCTACAGAAAACCGCGCAGCTGATGGAAGCAGCGCTGCGTGAGACTGCGCCGCAGGAGACAGCGCTGCGGGCGGTGGTGCTGAGCGAGGGACCGGGCACTAGCCGCACGGACGGGTATCCGCACGTACCCGGCACCCCACTGTCCGATCCGAAACAGGAGCTCGGCCCGAACTACCTGCGCTCGCTGGCCCGCGGACTGGCCGTGCTCGCAGCGCTCGGCGGCGACGGGCGCGGGAGCAGAGGCGGCAGCAGCATGACGCTCAGCGCGGTCGCCGAAGCCACCGGGCTGCCCCGGGCCACCGCCCGCAGAGCCCTGATCACGCTGCGGCAGGAAGGCTACGCCGAACACGCCGACGCCGAAGGCCGGCTCTTCGCGCTGTTGCCCAGCGTCCTCGAACTCGGATACGCGAAGGTCTCCTCCCGGAGCGTCGAGGAACTGGTGCGCCCGCACCTGGTCCGGCTGACCGGGCAGGTGCGCGAGTCCGCTTCGGTGGCAGTGCTGTGCGGACCGGACATCTCGTATGTGGCGCGGGTGGCCACCAGCCGGATCATGCAGGTCGCGATCACCGTCGGCACCCGGTTCCCGGCGTACGCCACCTCGATGGGAAGGGTCCTGCTCGCCGCGTTCCCGGAGCCGGAGCGTGAGGCGCGAATCGCCGCAATGGACCTCAAGCCGCTGACCCGTTTCACGGTCACCGATCCGCGGGCGCTGGCCGCGATCCTTCGCGACGTCCACGAGGACGGATACGCGCTGGTGGACCAGGAGCTCGAGGAGGGCCTGCGATCGATGGCCGCTCCGGTGCGCGACGGGCGGGGCCGGGTGGTCGCCGCCGTGAACGTCTCGATGCACGCCGGGCTGGACGACGACCCCGATCGCGCCCGGGAGGCGATGCTCCCGGCACTGACCGAGGCCGCGGCCCGAATCAGCGCCGACCTGGCAGCGATGGGCGGCCGGCTGGATCTCGGCGCGCTGTGACGCCGGTCGGTGACGCAGCTCGGTGCCGGTGCTGGTGCCGATTCCTCGAGTCTCGCTGAAATGGACACTGTATCCGGACCCCAGTCGGACCAGCCCAGCCGGGCCAACACACTTGTCCCGCTCAGGCGGGCATCTGTAACCAGACCCTTATTCACATGTCACTGTGACATTGCACTGCGACGCCGACCCGGCCCATCACAACTTGTCTTGCTGAGACGGACACTGTAACCGGACTCCGCTCGGGACCACCCCAGCCCGGCCAACACACTTGTCCCGCTCATGTCCCGCTCAGGCGGACATCTGATGAAACTTGCTCTGCCGTCTCGGGTGCTGCCGCCTGCCGTCTAGTGGATCATCGTTAACGGCGCAGGTCAGAGGGGTGTAGCGGGCTCCCGAAGGTCCCCTGAAGACCCGTCGGCCGTGAATCGCGGGAAAGCGTACCAAATGCTGGAAAAGATGTTGACTCAGACATCTTGCTTACCGGCAGGCGCAGGTCTTCACTGGGCGACGAACTCAGAGTTCGAACTTTCGGGCGAGCGGAGGACTCTGTACCCACACAAGGAGATCGCGATGTCTGACTGGGATGAGCAAGAGGTCGAACTCGTACCGCAGGAGGGGGTGCCGGTCACCCGGCGCACGCTGCTGCGGTCCGCGGCGGTCGGCGGCGTCGGCACCCTCGTGGCCGGCGGCCTGGGCGCCGCCGTCGAGGTGGTGCGCTCCGAGCGGCGGCACTCCGCACTGCTGGCCGGCCCCAACCCGGTGCCCGGCGGCTCGCTCTCCCCGCTGTCCATCACCAAGTACGCGACCGAACTGCCCCGCCTCGGCGTGATGCCCCGCTCCGGCACCGTCAACTTCGGCGGCTCCCAGGCGGACCGGTACGTCGTCGCGAGCCGGCAGTTCACCCAGCAGATCCTGCCCTCCGGCCAGCCGGGCACGACCGTGTGGGGCTACGGGGTGCCCGGCGTCTCATCCAGCTTCCGCACGCCGGCCCGCACGATCGAGGCGAGCGTCGGGCGGCCGGTCCGGGCCACCTGGATCAATGGCCTGACGGACAGCTCCGGCCACTACCTGCCGCACCTGTTCACGGTCGATCCCACGCTGCACTGGGCCAACCCGCCCGGGGGCACCAGCGGGCGCGACTCGACGACCCTCTTCAGCTCGACCCCGCCGCCGTACACCGGCCCCGTACCGCTGGTCACCCACCTGCACGGGTCGCACGTCACCGAGGAGAGCGACGGCTATCCGGAGGCCTGGACGCTGCCGGCCGCCGGCAACATCCCGGGCGGGTACGCCTCCACCGGCACGTACTACGCCAGGTACCTCGAGGAGGCCGGAGACCGCTTCGGGGTCTCCTGGGCGCCCGGCTCGTCCACGTATCAGTACTCGAACGACCAGCGGGCGACCGGGCTGTGGTTCCACGACCACACCCTGGGCATGACCCGGGTCAACGTCCAGGCCGGGTTGACGGGCATGTACCTGCTGCGCGGCGGGGCCTACGACCTGCCGGCCGGGGTGCTGCCCTCCGGTGACCGCGAGATCGCCATGGTGATCCAGGACCGCAGCTTCAACACGGACGGCTCGCTGTTCTTCCCGGACAGCCGCGGCTTCTTCGGAGACGTGCCCGTCAACGGCCCGTGGATCCCGCAGACGGACGTACCGCCCTACTGGAACCCGGAGTACTTCGCCAACACGATCGTGGTGAACGGCGCGACCTGGCCGGTGTGGCACGTGCAGAGGGCGCGCTACCGGCTGCGCGTGCTCGATGCCTGCAACGCCCGCACGCTGCTGCTCAAGGTCGTGGCCAACCCGCTCGCGGCCCGGCCGGCGAGTGCCGCGCTGCCGATCTGGCAGATCGGGGCGGACGGCGGCTTCCTGCCGCACCCGGCGCAGCTGGACGAGGTGGTCATCGCCCCGGCCGAGCGGGCCGACCTGATCCTGGACTTCACCGCGGTGCCGAGCGGCACGACGCTCTACCTGATCAACGAGGGCCCGGACGAGCCGTACCACGGCGGCACGATCGGCGTCGACTTCGACGCCGCGGACCCGTACACCAGCGGGCAGGTGATGAAGATCGTGGTCGGCGGCTCGACCTCGGACTCGAGCCTGCCGCCGGCCTCGCTGAACCTGCCCGCCGCCCCGGTGCTGGCCGCCCCGACGCAGACCTTCACGATCTCGCTGAACGAGAACGACTCGGGCGTCTTCGCCGGCGCGCCCATCTTCGGCGCGCTCGGCACCGTCAACCCCGACGGCACCGGGTACCCGCTGATGTGGGACGACGCGGTCAACGTCACCCCGGCCGCGGGCACGGTCAGCGAGTGGGAGCTGGTCAACCTCACCGTGGACGGGCACCCGATCCACATCCACCAGACCCAGTTCCAGGTGCTCAGCCGCACCGCCGCCGACGGGACGGTGCGCGGCCCGCAGGCCTGGGAGACCGGGCCGAAGGACACGGTGATCGCGCTGCCCGGGGAGACCACCAGGCTGCGGGCCTACTTCGACATCCCCGGCCGGTACGTGTTCCACTGCCACATCATCGACCACGAAGACAACGAGATGATGCGGCCGTTCCAGGTGACGTGACGGATGACGTGACCGATGACCTGACAGGCCGCTGTCAGGCGGCCTGATCCGCCACACTCACCGCTCCCGGCGCGCCGGTCACGGCCGGCGCGCCAGTACCTGCTGCGCCTCGGGCGAGCCCAGCTCGGTGAACAGGGCGTGCGCGGCCTGCCAGTGCGGCAGGGCGGCCCGCTCGCCCTCGACCTGGTCCAGCACGTCGCCGAGGGCGCGCAGCGCCTGGGCCTCGCCGAGCCGGCGCTCGATCTCGCGGCTGAGCGTCAGCGCCCGCTCGGCCTGCCGGTGCGCCCGGTCCAGGTGGCCCAGCGCCAGGTGCGCCTGGGCCAGCTCGATCAGCGCCTCCGACTCGTAGACCCGGCAGCTGCGCTCGTGCGCCAGCGCGAGGGCCTGCTGGGCCAGGTGCAGCGCCTCCTGCGGGGCGCCCAGTGCCCGCCGCGCCGCGGCGCCGCCGATCAGACCGCAGAGTTCGTGGTCCGAGTCGTCGTGGGCGAGCGCCCGGTGCACCACCTCGTCGAAGTACTCCCGTGCGCGTTCGTAGTCGCCCTCGCCCTCGTGGATCTTCCCCCAGGCGAACAGGGTCTGCGTCACCGCGCGCGGAGTCCTGGTCTGCTCGCCGAGCGACTCGGCGATGCCGGCGTGGTACCGGGCCTGCGTGTAGTCGCCGAGGGCGCAGTCCACGGCCACCAGGTCGCAGTGGGCCAGCCGGGCGATGTGCGTCTCGCCGTTGCCCTCGGCCAGGTCGAGCGCCTGGTGGAGCAGCCGACGCGCAGTGAGGTAGTCGCCGGCCCGCCAGTGGGCGAAGCCGAGCCCGCACAGGCTCTGCGCGCGGGCCCTGGCGAAACCCAGCTCGATCCGGCTCTCGTCGTACTGGGTGAGCAGTTCGACAGCGGCGCTCAGCGGGCCGGTGTCGCAGTGCACCAGGCCCAGATTGCCCGTGGCGCGGGCCTGGCCGTGCTTCGCGCCGCACTCCCGGTACCACTCCAGGCTCTGGGTGAAGCAGGCCTTCGTGGCTTCCAGGTCGCCCACTTCCCAGTACGCGTTCGCGAGCCGCATCTGCGCGGTGGCCGCGCCGAGCAGCCAGCCGGCCGCGTGGGCAGGCTCGGTCGCCCGCGCGTAGTACTCGATCGCGGTGGTGGGCTCGCTGCTCAGCTGGGCCATGTCGCCGCGCATCATGTCCAGCACCGAGGATCCGAGCGGCTCGGTGCGGCCGGCCAGCGAGCGCTCGGCCGAGGTCACCGCCGAGAACCAGTCCAGGTGCAGCTCGGCGGCGTAGAAGTTCGGCCGCAGCAACCAGGTCAACCGCCAGGCGTTCGACCACACGTCGGCGCCCGCGCCCGCAGCCGAACCGGCCGGGCCATCCGAGCCGGCGCCGACACGTGCGGCAGTGGCCGCGGCGGCGCGGTCGGCGGTGTCCCGGATCACCGACAGGATGTTGCGATGCTCGGCCCGCAGCCAGTCCAGGGCGTCCGCGATCTCCTCGAACCGCAGCCCGAACGAGGCCGCCGTCGACGCGCCGTCCGCGGCCACCGGCTCGGGCAGCCGGTCGCGGTCCGGGTAGACCAGGTCCACCGCCCGCTCGACCCCGGCCGTGTACCAGTCCGCCAGGCGGCGCGCGGTGCCCTCCCGCTCGGCCGCCGGATCCTCGATCTCGGCCCGCTCCGCCGCGTAGTCCCGCAGCAGGTCGTGGCAGTCGTACCGGTCGGGCAGGTGCGCGGTGACGAGGTGCGCGGCGGCGAGCCGGTCGAGGGTCAGCTCCGCCTCGGCCGGCTCGCTGCCCAGCAGCGCGGCGGCCGACTCGACGGTCAGGTCGACCTCGGCGGTCATCCCGATCATCCGGAACAGCCGCCGGGCCTCCGGGTCCAGCCGCTCGTAGGACAGGTCGAAGACGGCGCGCACCTGGCTGAGCGGGTCGCCGCTCAGGGCCAGCGCGTCCAGCCGCGCGCCCTCGGTGTTCAGCTGCGCGGCGAACTCGGCGATGGCGCGCTCGGGCGAGACGACCAGCTGCGCGGCCGCGATCCGCAGCGCCAGCGGCAGCCGGGCGCAGGCCAGCACCACGTCCCGCACGGCCTCGGGCTCGGCCGCGGTGCGCTCCGGGCCGAGCACCCGGGCCAACAGGTCGACGGCCTCGCGCTCGGTCAGCACGTCCAGCCCGATCGGCTGCGCGCCGTCCAGGGCGACCAGGCCGTCCAGCCGGTCCCGGCTGGTGACCAGCACCCGGCAGCCGTCGGCCCCGGGCAGCAGTGGGCGCACCTGCGCCGGGTCGGCGGCGTTGTCCAGTACGACCAGAACCCGGCGGCCGGTCAGCAGCGAGCGGTACAGCGCGCCCGCCTCGTCCAGGTCCACCGGCACGCTGCCACCGGAGATGCCGAGCGCGCGCAGGAACCGGCCGAGCACGCTGATCGGCCGCTCGGGCGGCGCGGCGGAGTAGCCGTGCAGGTTCGCGTAGAGCTGGCCGTCGGGGAACGAACTCGCGGCGCCGCGTGCCCAGTGCACCGCGAGTGCCGTCTTGCCTACGCCGCCCGCTCCGGTCAACGCAGCGATGCGTACCGCGTGACCCGGTGCGGAAACGTCGCGGCCCAGCGCATCGAGCCGCGCGAGCATCTCGGTGCGTCCGGTGAATGCGTACGTGTCGGCCGGAAGCTGGGCCGGGACCAGGACGTCGCGTCGCGCGTCGGCCTGGTCTGCCTCCTGCTGCGGCTCGTCCGGGGTGACCTCCTGGCGCAGAACCCTGGTGAGGGCCTGACTCAGCGCCCTGCCGGGGTCCGCGCCCATCTCGTCGCGCAGCCGCAGCCGCAGCCGTTCGTACGCGTCGAGCGCGTCGGCCTGCCGTCCGGTCGCCGCGAGCGCCTCGATCCACGCGCCGATGACGCGCTCGTCGAGCGGATAGGACTCGACCAGCGGGCTCAGCGCCTGGACGGCCTGTTCCGACTGCCCGCAGCTCAGCAGTGCCCGTGCGTAGTCCACGACGGCGGTAACGCGTCGCAGCTCCAGCCTGACGAGGGAGGCTTGGTCGGCGCTCCCGTCCGGCACGTCCACCAGCGCCGGGCCACGCCACAGCGCGAGCGCGGCGCCGAGGGCCTCGACCTTGGCCGCGCCGTCCAGCGGTTCGGCGGCGTCGGCCAGGCGTAGAAAGCGGTGCGCATCGACCTCGCCCTCGGACAGCCGGAGTGCGTAACCGGTCGTGGTGCGCGTTACCGAGACTCGCTCGTCCGTGGCGGTGCGCAGCCATTGGCGTAGGCGGTGGACGGTGACGGTGAGGGTGGAGTCCATCGAGCGGGCGTCGCGCGTGCCCCACACCGTCTCGAACAGCTCCCCCGCCGAAAGCCCAGGCGGACCGGCCAGCGCGAGTGCGGCGAGCACCGCGCGCAGGACGTTGGACGAGGGCGTGACGAAGTTCCCGGATCCGACCCCCACCGGACCGAGTACGAGCACGTTCATCGTCGCGTTCGGATCGTTCTTGCTTTCGTCGTCGCTGAATACCCCGTGTGCGGCGGCCATGGCGGCATGTTACGCCCGTCCGCGCCGGTGTGGCATGCCCCGTGCTCACGCCACACCGACGCCCTGAGCACACTCTGCTAGGTCCCGCCTACATCTCGCCTACACCGGGCCTGCGCAGCTCAGAGCGACCGGAGCACTACAGCGCGCGCTTCGTCGAGGCCACCACCGGGACGGTCCACACCCAGGACGGACAGGTCTCCAGGTACTCGTGGCCGTCGGCCTTGTAGACCAGGCAGCCGACGAACCACACGCCGCCCTCGGTCAGCTGCCGGGCCGAGTCGACCTGCGGTCCGGGCGAGACGATCACCGAGAACAGCGCGTAGTCCTGCTCGTTGCCCGGCTGGCCCGGGGCCGGGGTGATGTAGTCCTTGTAGGCACGCAGCGCGGTGTCTCCGGGCTCCGGTGAGGTCTGCCGGTGGAAGAGGCCGTTGACGTCGCGGGGGTGCGGATGCGCGGCCAGCCAGGCGGCCGGGGGCTGGAAGCTGTAGATCGCCCGCGCGTGCTGGAGCGCCCACGTCACCACGGTCTTGACCCCGGCCGTCGCGCTGCCGGTGAGCCCGGTGCCCATGAGCCCTTCGCCCGCGTGGTCGGCGTCCCCGGCGAATCCGGTGCACAGCCGCTGGGTGCCGTCGTGCGCAGTGGCGAAGCTGTCCACGACGAAGTCGCCCGCGCAGATCCCGTTGTCAGCCGCGGCATTAGTGGCGGTCGAGCGCTGTGTGGTCGACTGCTGCGCGGACGGCGGCGTGGCGCTCGCCGATCCGCAAGCTGCGACGAGTAAACATGCGATCGCTGCAATGATGATTCGCATGGAAAATGACGCTAGCCCGGGGGCGCAGGCGCCAGGGGAGATTTCGCCGATCCGTTCGGAACCGGTAATACGTCTCTACCGCCCCGAGGACCGCGACGCCGTGTTCGACGTCTGCATGCGCACCGCCGACGCGGGCGGCGATGCGCGCGGGATATACCAGGACCAGGAACTGCTTCCGAACATCTTCACCGCGCCCTATGCCCACCTCGACCCGGGCCTGGCCTTCGTGCTGGACGACGGGGAACGCGCGGTCGGGTTCATCGTCGGCACCTCGGACACGGCCCGCTTCGTCAAGGAGTTCCGCGAGCGCTGGATCCCGCTGGTGCGCGACCGGCACCCGGCCCCGCCCGGCGAGCCGTCGACCCCGGACGAGTTCATGGCGTCGCTGCTGCACTGGCCGGAGCGGATGATCGTGCCGGAACTCGCGGACTATCCGGCGCACCTGCACATCGACCTGCTGCCCGAGTATCAGCGCCAAGGCTACGGCCGGGCGCTCGCGTTCACCTTCTTCGCCGCGCTGGCCGAGGCGGGAGCGACACGGGTGCACCTGGGCATGCTCACCAGGAACACCCCGGCCCGCGCGTTCTACGACCGGATCGGCTTCCACGAGATCGCGGTCCCGGACGCCGGGGAGCTCACCTATCTCGGGCGCGCGACGAGCGACTGACCCCGGCAGCGGGCCACCGGGGCGGGGGCCGGGACCGCGGCGCGCCGGCCGTCAGTCCCGCGGCGCGGCGCTGCCGCCCCAGGCCTCGTACAGGACCCGGCCGACCAGCCCCGCGCCGAATATCACGAAGCCGATGCCGATCAGCCAGGACACCACGATCAGGACCGCGCCGATCGCCCCGTAGGTGATGGCGCTGGACACGATCAGCGGGGAGAAGATCACCGCGGAGAACAGCCGCAGCCCGACCAGGCCGAGCACCGTGAGCACCGCGCCGGGCAGCAGCGCCCGCCAGGGCACCCGGCCCTCCAACAGGAACCGGGGCGTCCACCAGAAGAACAGGGTCGAGCCGCCGGCCGTGGCGCACCAACGCAGGGTCGTGATGAACCAGCCGTCGTGCAGCAGGGCGACCAGGTCGGCGCCGACCAGCAGCAGCCCGGTCATCACGGCCAGCCAGACCGCCTGCCGCCACACCGACAGCAGCCGGGCCGCGGGCAGCTCCCAGACCCGGGCCAGCCCGGTCTGCACGACCGAGACGAAGGACAGGCCGAAGACCGCCAGTCCGGCCAGGCTGAGCGCGGTGGTGGTGGACAGGACCCGGTTGGTCGGCCCGAACAGGCCGTTGACCGCTTTGGCCGCCTTTCCGGACAGCCCGAGGCCGGCCACCGCCCACTCCGGAAAGCTGCGGCCGTTCAGCGGCGCCGCGGCGGCGACCACGATCAGCAGCGGGACCAGGGTCACGAAGCCCATCGCGGCGAAGCCGACCGCGCGGTGCATCAGCTCGATCTCGGCCCCGCGCCGGTAGGTCTCCGCGATCATGGTGCGGGCGAGGCGCAGGGCGACGAACCGCTGCCGCGGCGCGGTCGTCCCGATCAGGCTCTCGCTCGGATCCGCGGCGGAAGGATCGGCGTCCTGGTCGTCCGCGGAACCGTCCGCGGCCGGCGCGCCCAGCTGCGCGAAAGCGCGCTCGAGCGCCGCGTGTTCCGGGTTCGTGCACTCCGGAACGCGGCGCTGCGGAGAAATGCTTTTCGGGTCGATCTCGGTCACCTCGCCGCCCGCGCCGGAGCCTGGCAGGAGCACTCGGCCGTTCGGCGCATACAGCTTGGGCACGCAGCAAGGCTAACAAGGCCGTCCACCTGCCGCAGCGCTATCCGGCGGAGCTTTTCCGTAGTTATTGCCAGAATCTCAGTCTCCCCCCGTCGGCTCCAGTCGGGGAAAACGATTGCTCCGCTCCCACCAGCCGCAGGATGCGCCTCGGACAAACCGCACTGCGCTACATTGCTTCTCAGGGAAAGGGAGGAACGAGGACGTGGCGCAGGGATCGCGCGGCCGGGTGACCATCTCCGAGGTGGCCGCCCTCGCCGGAGTCTCGGTCGGCACCGCCTCCAAGGCCCTCAACGGCCGCGGCTCGCTGCGGGACGAGACCCGGCGGCGGGTGCAGGAGGTGGCCGAGCGCCTCGGTTTCGAGGTGGACGCGGTCGCCCGCAGCCTGCAGAACGGCCGCAGCTACACCATCGGCATGATCACCACGGACAGCATCGGCCGCTTCTCCATCCCGGTGATGATCGGCGCGGAGGACACCCTCGGCGCGGGGCAGATGTCCGTGCTGCTCTGCGACGCGCGCGACGACCGGATCCGCGAGCAATACTATCTCAAGACCCTGCTGAGCCGGCGGGTGGACGGGGTCATCGTGACCGGACGGCGCACCGATCCGCGCCCGCCGCTCGCGCCGCCGCCGCCGGTGCCGGTCGTGTACGCGTTCATGCAGTCGACCGATCCGGCCGACTGCTCGGTCGTCCCGGACGAGGCCGACGGCGCGCGCCGGGCGGTGGAGCACCTGCTGGACGGCGAGCGCACGGCGATCGCCCACGTCACCGGGCCGGAGCGGCACCACTCGGCCCGGGTGCGCGCGCAGGCCGCCGTCGCGGCGCTGGCCGAGCACGGGCTGGCCCCGGCCGCCGAGACGCTCTACGGCGAGTGGAGCGAGGCCTGGGGGCGGCAGGCCGCCAGGACCCTGCTACGCCGGGCGCCGGGCGTGGACGCGGTGTTCTGCGGCAGCGACCAGATCGCGCGCGGGCTGGTGGACGGGCTGCGCGAGGCCGGCAGGCGCGTCCCGCAGGAGGTCGCGGTGGTCGGCTTCGACAACTGGGACACCATGACGGCCGCCGCGCGGCCACCGCTGAGCAGCGTGGACATGGACCTGGAGGGGCTGGGCCGCACGGCCGCCGGCCTGCTGCTCTCGGCGATCGACGGCGCTCCGGCGCCGGGAGTGCACCGGCATCCGTGCCGCCTCGTGCTACGCGAGTCCAGCGCCGCGGATCCGGAGTAGTCCCCGGTCCGCGGCGCTGGACTCGCGCAATACCTCGATCAGGCGAAGACCCCCGCCAGCCACGCCTGCCAGTCCTGCTCGACGGTCTTCTCGTCCGCCGCGTCGAAGATGTGGTGGCCGAGGACGACGGCGCCCATGTAGCCGTAGATGAACCGGTAGAGCCCGTTCTCGGTACGCACGCCGAGGAAGTCCTCGTTGAGGAAGTCCACGACGCCGTCCAGCGGGGCGAGGCCCGCCGGGGTCAGGTGCACCTGCTCGCCGACGGCGACCGGGCCGGACAGCCCGAGGCCGGCGCGCAGCACGTTCCACGCCTGCTCGCGCTCGGGCACCTGCCCGGCGAACGCCTCCACCGGAGTGGAGATGCGGCCGTAGAAGTGCTTGAGGTACTGGCCGAGCGTGTGCAGGTAGACCGGGTCGCCCTTGCGCAGGGCGTCGTACTCGGCCTCCCAGTCGTCGCCGAGGAAGCCGCTGTGCACGAAGCGCAGCACGGTGCTGCCGCCGTCGCGGCCCTCGATGATGTACTCGAAGGCGTGGAACTGCCCGTCCGGCGCGGGGTCGCTGCGGTAGGCGAAGTGCTTGTTCGGGTCCCAGGCGGTGGTCGTGGACTCGATGGTGAATCCGGCCGTGGCCATCTTGTTGCGGCCGCCCTGGCCCGGCTCGATCTCGTTGCGTCCCATCAGCCAGGCGTCGATCCCCGGGCCGGTGGCGATGGCCTGCCACACCTGCTCGGGGGTGGCGTCCAGCTCGATTTCCTCGCGCACCTCGAACTCGTGCGTCATGTCAGAACTCCCTTTTCCGTGTTTCGTCTTCATCCGTTTTATCGGGATTGTCAGAGTCCGGCACGTCGGCCGTGCCCGTGGCTGTGGCTGTGCCCGTGGCCACAGTGGTGGCCGCGTTCGTGATGGTCGGGTGCACGGCGACGATCACCCGGTGCGGGCGCCCGCCCTCGGCGGTCTCGTCGTGGTACTTGCTCACCAGCGCCGCGACGGTCGCCGCCAGCTCCTCGGCGAACGCCGACCGGTCGGCCGCCGACGCGAAGCGGACCTCGCCGTCCAGGGCGAAGGTCGCCACCCGCTTGCGCGCCCGGGCCGCGCCGTTCAGCAGCGTGCCCACGTCGCGCACCAGCTGGGCGGCGAGCGCGAGCAGCCAGTGCGCCGAGAGCCGGTCCGGCGAGCGGCCGGGGTCCGGCTGCACCGCCGCGAGCGCGAGCGGCGAGATCACGTAGGACGCGGCCGTGGCGCGCATCACCCGTTCGGTGACGCTGCCCTTGCGCCGCTCCTCGACCAGCTCGACCAGCCCGTGCCGCTCCAGCTCGCGCAGGTGGTAGTTCACCTTCTGCCTCGGCAGCCCGACCCGCGCGGCCAGCGTGCTGGCCGAACCGGGCTCGGCCAGCTCGGCCAGCAGCCGTACCCGCATGGGATCCAGGGAGGCCTCCGCGGCCGCCGGATCCTCGATCACCGTCACCTCGAACATGTCTCCACGATCTCACCGACGATTAATCTTGTCAAGACAAAAAAAGTTGTCGGTGGAAGGCGCGAAAGAGGCCGGGCGAACGGATGCGAACCCGTTCGCCCGGCCGATGAGAGGACTTATATATACATTATGAGAGCACTGTCACGGTCCGGACGGGTACTCCACCACCTGCTGGAAGGTGGGCCGGTCCTGCCAGGTGATCCCGGAGTCGGTGATGCCGCCGAGCGGGTCCTGGATGATGCTGTCCGCGCACCACTGGTTGCCGGCCGCGCAGTAGGTGTCGGCCGGGTAGACGGTGGCGGCGGACTCGGCGGCTGCCTGGGTGAGCGAGCTGAGCAGCGCGGTGCGGCACGCGGACAGGCTGCCCGCGCCGCAGTACTGCACCGGGATCGCGCCGGACACGCTCTGTCCGAGCACCGAGCGCAGGTCCTTGCTGACGTAGCCCCACCAGCCGAACTGGAACGACGAGCCCTTGTGCGGCTGCACCGCCGCGTCGGACAGGACCGCGCCCGCCACCGTGATCTGCTGGCCGCCGGACGGGGACTCGTTGACCTGCATCGCGCCGATCAGGGCGTCGAACAGGTTCGTGCCCATCCCGGACTGGAACTCGGCCTGGACCAGCAGCGGCCACCAGGCGTCGAACAGCTGGATCGCCGCCGCGTTCTGGTACGTGGTCGAGCCGGCCGCGGTCGGGCTGAGCGTCGCCCCCGCGCCGAGCCAGGTGGTCAGCTCGGCCACCAGGGCCTTCTGGCCGGAGTCGGTGACCGTCTGGCTGTTGATCACCTGCAGCAGCAACGGCAGCACGTCCTTGCCGCGCAGGTCGGTCAGCGCCGCCTTCTCCATCACCTGTACCAGGCCGGCTCTGGTGAACTTGGCCCCGGTCGCCAGGTAGGCCTTGACCCCCTGGTCCAGCAGGTCCGCGCGTTGCACCGGCCCCCAGCTGAAGTTGCCGTCCGCGGCGCTGTAGTCGAGGGACTGTTTGTTGTTCCAGCTGACGTAGTAGTCCTGGTCGATCGAGTTCGGGTGCGCCGAGGCGGGCGTGTACGTCGCGGTGTTCGTACTCGCCGTCCAGCCCTGCCACTCGTCGGCGGCCACGCCCCACATCGGCAGGTTGGGGTCGGTTCCGGTGGCCCGCACCGGGTTCAGCCCGGAGTTGAAGTACGCGGTGTGCGCCGAGTTCACGTAGAACCAGTTGAAGTCGTACGCGATGTTGGACGCGGCGCTCTCGAAGCCCGCGGCCGTGGACATCACGCTCGGATCGTTGAACATCTGGAAGCCGATGGCGGATAAGGCCTCATGCATGTACGTCGATCTCAGGATCGTGTACGCGACCGGGACTCCGCCCACCTTCCCCGTGTATTCCACGAGTCCGTAGACGGTTCGGTACATGGTGAGGTCGTAGGAGCCTGCGGCGGTGCTGTCGGCGACGGTCGGGCTCCACGAGTCGTGCTGCACCAGCTTGTCCATCGGCGTGCACACGCCGTGGTACAGGTACGAGGTCGAACTCGTGGTCGCGGTCGAGCCGTCCGCGTTGCACAGGGTCACCGCGTAGGTGTCCGCGGAGTCCTGCTCGCTGGAGGTGGCGCTCCACGAGTAGCTCGGGCCGCGGCCGATCTCGACGTAGAAGTTGAGCCCGGCGAAGGAGACGCCGCGCGCGCTCAGGCCCGGCCCCTCGACCTCTTCCAGCATCAGCAGCTGCGGGGCGAAGTAGCCGGTCTGCGGGCCGAAGACGGCGACCGGGTGGCCGGAGGCGCTGTCGGCGGCGGAGATCACCAGGGCGTTCGACATGCCGAGGTGCTCACCACCCGGAGCAGGCAGGTCAAGGCCGGGCAGCGCACCGCTGTTGCTGATCCCGTTGAGCGCGGAGACTTTCCCGCTCAGCGAGGCCGGCAGCTTGGCGGCCAGTTTGGTGTCGGCGGCCTTCACCGCGGCGGCGGTGGCGGCCTTGGCCGCGGCGCTCGACGCGGTACTCGTGCCGACCGCAGTGCCGGTGGCACTGGTCGCAGTGCTCGACGATGCAGTGCTCGACGATACGGTCGCCGAGGCCTTCACCGCGCTGCTGGCAGCCGATCCGGTGGCGTTCTGCACGATGTTGACCGAGGCGACCGAGCCCGCGTCGGGCATCGCGACGCCGGTGGTCGTGCCGGAGGTCTCGCCGTAGGGGAAGCTCTGGCCGTTGTGCAGGGTCAGCGTGGTCTCCGGGTCGTTCTGCTCGCGCAGCGCGGTCCAGATCGCGTCGCCCTGGGTCACCCCGTAGGCGGCCTCGGCGGCCTCCTTCACCAGCGCGGACTGCATCTCTCCGCCGCCGCCGCTGCCGAACAGCCCGCCGATGACCGCCGCGATGGCGATCATGTCGGTCTCGGTGAAGCTCGTCATCGAGGTGTTGGTGAGGTCGTACTCGCCCGGGAAGTCGTTCGCGGCGGTGACCACCGAGATGTAGTTGTTGACGCCGGCGAGGTAGTTGTCGATGTCCGTCTTGAGCTGGGTGCCCCGGGTGCCGTCGCTCATCAGCGCGGTGACCTGGGCCTGCAGGTCGGACTCGGTGTACGGGGCGGCGCGCCACAGGTTCTGCTCCAGCGTCCGGTTGGACGCCGCGCCGCCGGCGAAGCCGGTCAGCTCGGCCCGGCCGATGTGCCGCAGCAGGTCCATCACCCAGAGCCGGTCCTCGGCGCCGGCGTATCCGGCCCCGAACTCGGTCTCGGCCCGGGTGTCCCCGTAGATGTGCGGGATCCCGGCGGCCTTGTCGCGAAGGATCGTGACGCCGGTCTCCGGCGTCTCGGTGCGCTCGATGTTGGCCGCGGAGACCCCGAACGAGGAGTCGTTGTAGAAGGAGTCGATCTGCGAGGTGGTCAGCCCGGTGTACGAGGTGGAGAGCTTGTCGTAGGTGGCGAGCTGGTCGTTGTTGTGCGACGGGCGGATGCCGAACACCTTGAACAGCAGGATGTCGGCGAGGGTCTCGGCTCCGTTCTCCCCCGGGGGAAGGATGTCCGAGCACTGATCGGCGCAGTAGTCCGTGGGCGAGGTGACCTTGGCCGTGACGGAGGCGTGGGCGGCCTGGGACTGGCCCATGGCCGCGGAGGCGAAGAGGGCCGCCGAGGCGGCGGCGAGGGCGAGGGTGTGTAGACGGGATCGGCGCACGACTGACGCTCCCTGGGGGAGAACACTGAGTCATAAGGGCCTTGCGTCGCGTCAAACTACTCGCGAGTAGGGTCAAGAGTCAGCTGTCGAATTCCCAAGGCTCAGCAAAAACATGAGGATCTTTCAGATTATCTCGATAGAGGCGCCCCGCGGCCCCATACACACGACGGTGCCCGGACCGAATCGGTCCGGGCACCGTGGAAGTCGTGCGGAAAATTCGAGCGTCCGTCAGGGCTTGCGCCCCACCGCCCCGTAGATCCCGAAGCGGTACCCGCGGGCCCCGTCGTCGTCGGGCCGCCAGTCGGTCACCGTGACCAGTCCGGGCTCGACCAGGTCGAAGCCGTCGAGGAACGCTGCGACCTCGCTGTACGGCCGCAGGTTCAGCGAGGCGGTGGAGTGGCCGTAGACCCGGGTCGCCTCTTCGGTGTCCTGCTCCGCGTAGTCCGCGGTGCCGTGGCTCAGCGCGAGGTAGCTGCCGGACGGCAGGGCGTCGCGCAGGGTGGCCATGATCCCGGCCGGGTCCTCCGCGTCCGTGATGAAGTGCAGCAGCGCGATCATCACCAGTCCGACCGGCCGGTCGAAGTCGATCAGGGACTTGACGACCGGGTGCTCCAGGATCGCCTCCGGCTTGCGCACGTCGGCGAGCAGGAAGCCGGTCTTCCCGGGCCCGGTGAGCCGGGCGTCGGCGTGCACGCCGACGATCGGGTCGTTGTCCACGTAGGCGACGTGGGCATCCGGTGCGGCGGACTGCGCGATCTCGTGCGTGTTGGGCGAGGTGGGGATGCCGGTGCCGATGTCGATGATCTGCCGGATGCCGTAGTCGGTCACCAGGCTGCGCACCGCCCGGCGCATGAACGCGCGGTTGGCCCGTACCGCCTCCACGATGACCGGCGACCCGACGATGATCGCCTCTGCCGCTTCCCGGTCCACCTCGTAGTTGTCACGGCCGCCGAGCCAGTAGTCGTACATCCGGGCCGGGTGCGGCCGGCTGGTGTCGATCCGGTCGGCCGGGAGCCCGCGCTCGGTCACGCCGATCCTCCGTTCGGTGGAGCTGCCCGGCGGGGGATGCGCCGGGGGCGTCCGCGCGCCCGGTTCCGCTTCGGCGCCGAGCCCCGAGGGACCTGTGGGGGTGAGGCCCGTGGGGGCGGGACTCGGCTCTTTCGGCGGAACCGGGACTGTGCACGGTATACACTGCGTACTGCAAGTAGTGCGTACTGCTACCTGCTTACTGCGAGTACTGCTGTTCCTACAGGTAATACACGCGTCTCAGCGGCCCGAGGTTGCGGCTGCCGGGACGGGGCCGCGCACTTGCTACGCGAGCAGGAAGTCCGCGCCGCCCGACTTGGCCGCCTCGATGAAGGCGGTCATCTCGGACACCGTGTAGAGCAGCGCCGGACCCTCCGGGTCGGTGGACTGGCGCAGCGCGATCCTGCCGTCCTGCAGCTTGAGGACTTCGACGCAGTTGCCGCCGTTCCCTCCGCTCCAGGGCTTCATCCAACCGTGCGTGCCGAGGTTGGTCGCCGGCATTCCGTTGTGTATGTCGTTCATCCTTCAGATCTCCTTGCGAATGCCACTGAGATACGCCTCAGTGGATGGTGCGGGTGCGCTTTGTGCGCACATCCGGTCCAAAGCCTCCAGGTACATGGACACGTCGTCGCGGTCGTCGACGTAGACGGCCCCTCTCAGCGATTCGCTGTAGACGATGTCCGGGAGTTCCGGGAAGCGGAACCGGAAGATACAGAACGGCCCGTACATCGCCGGGTGGGGGCCGGCGGCGAAGGGCATGACCTGCAGGGTGACGTTGGGCAGGGCGGCGGCCTCGATCAGCCGGTCCACCTGCGCCCGCAGCACCTTGGGGTCGGCGGCGCGGCGGAAGACGGTCTCGTCCATCACGCCCCAGAAGCGGGGCGCGTCCGGCCGGGTGAGCAGCGACTGGCGCTCGACCCGCAGGTCGACCAGCCGGTTGATCTCCGCCTCGGAGACGTGCGGCAGGCCCGCGCGCAGCACCGTGCGCGCGTAGTCGGGAGTCTGCAGCAGTCCGTGGACGTAGTGCGGCTCGTACGCGCGGATGAGAGCAGCCTCGACCTCGAGGCTCACGTGCGCGCTGAACCAGTCGGGCAGCACGTCGCGGTAGCGGTGCCACCAACCGGGCTGGTTGGCCTCGCGCACGAGGCTGAGGAAGGACTCGATCTCGCCCGGGTCGGTCACGCCGTAGGTGCGCAGCAGCCGGTCCACGTACAGGATTTTGAGACTCACCTCGGCCTTCTCCATGCGTCGGATCGTGGAGTGGGTGACCTCCAGGGCCGCGCCCGCGTCCTCATAGCTGAGTTGGGCACGCTCCCGCAGGTCCTGTAGTCGCCGACCAAGGACCATCCGCATGACCGTCGGGGCGCCACCCGACGAGCGCACGTCACCGCTCACGTTCTGCCTCCGCACCGGCCGCCATGCGGCTCAGTGTGCCATGTCGGTAACGCAGCGAACAGTCTGCTCATCCAATTCTGCAATTTCCAGGTTGACTCTTGCCATCCGTTGCTGGCGGACAGCATAGTGATTCCTGTGACTCAGTTCCCGCACTCGCAGCCCTCGGCGCGTCGCGGGATGCTCGGTCGCTTCTGCGCGGAAGGCGAGACGCTCGTGAACCGTCCCCACCCGGCCTCGGGCCCCACCCCGGCTGCTTTCATACCGGCCGTCGAGGACTCGGCCGCCTTCGCGGCGGGCTCGGCGGCGAATACGGCGGCCGTGGCCACTCTTCCCGCGACCGCGCTCGAGTCGGAGGCCGCCTTCCTGCACCGCGACGTCTTCGCGCTGCCCGCGCACGGGGCCAGCGTGGCCGCCGCCCGCAGCCGGGTCGGCGAACTGCTGCGCCAGTGGGGCGTCTGCGAGCCGGTGCACGACGACGTGGCCCTGGTCATCAGCGAGCTGTTCACCAACGCGCTCGTGCACACCGACAGCAGCGAGATCACCTGCCGGCTGCAGACCACCGCGGAGACCGTCTATCTGGCGATCACCGACCAGGGTCTCGGCGCGACCGGCCCGCAGGTGCGCGAGCCCGACGCGGAGAGCGGCCGCGGGCTGCTTCTGGTCAATGCGCTCGCCGAGTTGTGGGGAGTAAGCAACGATCACGGACACGGACGCACCGTGTGGGCTATCCTGCCTTGGGACGAGCCCGAGTCTGCGCAGCAGTAACAGCAGCAGACCCAGTAGACCGTGTTGCAGGCGCCCATCGCGCGCCCCCGGAAAACTCCAGCGCCGTCCAGTGAACCGATTCCGCGCCCCGTACGTGCATTCGCCTCAAGGACAGCCTTCGAACAGCGGAGGACCATGAAGGGCGAGGGCACACTTCCATGACGAGCACGCCCGATCTGAACATAGATGGCTCACCCATCTACGAGAGTCTGGTCGCGACCACGGGTGACCCGTATCAGCCCCCCGCCTATCAGCTCCCCGACGTGTACGGGGCCGGGCAGAACCAGGGCGGCGCGGCCCTGGCCCAGTACGGCGGCACGCCGGGATGGGACGCCGGTGCCGTCGCGGGCATGGGCATGCCGATGGGCGGGGCCGGTACGCCGGCGATGCTCTCCCAGCTGCTCGGCCGGATGCTCGGCGACGGGCAGAGCTGGTGCGCCATCATGATCTTCGGCGGCCCGGTGGTCGACCAGCTGCGGCAGTACCAGCAGATGCAGTACATGCAGGCGCAGGGCGGCCCCCAGGGCTACCCGCAGGGCTACCCACAGCCGCCGTTCATGCCGCAGCCCTTCATGCAGCAGCCGCCGTTCATGCAGCAGCCGCCCACGCCCTCGCCCTTCATGCCGACCCCCGCTCCGCCGTCCCCGCCGGTTCCGCAGTACGCCGCCCCCGCAGCGCAGGCTTCCGGTAGCGTTCCCGGCTACGACGACGCCCAGGGCGCGATGTCCCAGGCGTACCAGCAGGCCTACCAGTGGGCCGCGCAGCAGCAGGCCATGCTCGCGGCGTCCCTGGGCGGCCAGGCCCAGCCGCTGGCGCTGACCTCGGGGCCGGACACGGCCGACATGCCCCAGTACTTCGCGCCGCCCGAGCTGCCTCCCGCCGAGGAGACCCAGGCGTACGGCGGGATGCTGAACCAGGACTGGTCGGGCTGGCTCGGCCAGTCCGCCTCGGAACGCGGTCCCGAACCCCAGGAGGTGGATCTGGACGATCAGTACGATCGCCACGGCGGCCGAGGCGGCCGCTTCGGGGCAGCCATGCGAGAACTCCGTGGCAGATAGCACCCTTTTGACGCCCTACCCACTCGGAGTGGAACTGTTGAACCGGTCGTTTGGCAGGACCCTGCCAACCAAGGCGGACCAGTCCCGAAAACCGGCACGCACCAGCGAGGACCGCCTGCGCGCGCTCTACGCGGAGCATGCGGGACCGCTGCTCGGCTACGCGCTGCGGCTCCTGCACGGCGATCGGCCGTCCGCCGAGGACGTGGTCCAGGAGACGCTGTTGCGCGCCTGGACCCACCCGGAGGCGATGGATCCGTCCCGCGGCTCGCCCCGCAACTGGTTGTTCACGGTGGCCAGGAACCTGGTCATCGACGCCATCCGAGCGCGTAAGACCCGCCCGGCAGAGGTCGGGGAGGTGCGTCTGGGGGAGGACTGGGCGCAGTCCCTGGCCGACCCCTCGGCGGACCCGTACGACCGCAGCCTCGACGCCTGGGAACTGGCGGAGGTGGTGGCCGTGCTCTCCCCGGAGCATCGGGCCGTGCTCGTGGAAACCTACTACCATGGAGCGTCGGTGGCCCAGGCCGCCAAGACGCTCGGCATACCTCCGGGGACTGTGAAGTCCCGCACCTACTACGCATTGAGGGCCCTAAGGTCCGCCTGTGAGGAACGGGGGGTTACTCCGTGACCGATCGCTCGCACCACGCGGGCGCCGGATCCGGCCGAGGCCGGACCGGACCGCCCGGCTACCCGCCCGCCGCCGCGTCCTGCAGCCAGGACCAGCGCTTCGCGATGGGCTCCTACGCACTCGGCGCACTCGAACCCGCCGAGGCCGACCAGGCGCGCCTGCACCTGGTGGAGTGCGCCGCGTGCCGGGCCGAATACCGGGAGATGGCCGGGGTCCCCGCGATCCTGGCCCGCATCACCGAGACCGAGATGGCCGCGGTCCCGGTGACTCCCACCGACGACATGCTCGCCCGCCTGCTGCGGGAGGCCGTGATCCGCGACCCGGAGGCCTTCGGGCCGCCCGTGAGCGCGGGAGGGTTCAGCTCGTTCGAGGGGCTGGGCTTCGAGCCCGGCGCCGTCCCCACGGATCCCGGGGCCGAAACGGTCTCGACGACCCATGTCCCGCAGACCCGCAGCGCCCGGCGCGCCGCGGTACGGCAGAAGTCCCGGTTCCTCAGCACCCTGTGGTCCGGCAGCGCGTTCCGCCGGATCTCCCTCGCCGCGGCGGGCGGGGCGTTGGCGGCGGTGGCGGTGATCGGCGTGTACGCCGCCACCTCCGGCACGAACAAGCCGAGCGTGTTCAGCAACACCCTGCAGGCCGAGAACACCGCGATGAAGATCAGCGGTTCGCTCCAGTACCACGCCACCGAGTGGGGCAGCTGGGTCCAGGTCACGATGCACAACGTCCCGCCCGGCGACGACTGCATGCTGCTCGCGGTCGACGCCAAGGGGAACCGCGTGGTCGCCAGCACCTGGTGGGCTCCGTCCAGCGGCAGCGCGACCATCCCCGGCGGGGTGGCCATGCAGGCCAGCGAGATCACCAAGTTCGAGGTCGTCACGGCCACCGGACAGACGCTGCTGGACCTGCCGGTCTCGGCCGGCACGGCGAAGTAGCAAGGAGCAGGCAGCAGGCTGAGGGCACAGCGCCCCCGGTGGCTCGGGACCACGGTCCTGGACCACCGGGGGCGTCTGCGTGTCGGCAGCCCTCTGTTGTCTGCCACCGCTCTTCCCGAGGCCCCGCAGACACCGCAGAAAGGCGCTCGGCCCGCGCTCCCGGAGAGGGGTCCGGGAACTCGGGCCGAGCGCGCTACAGGGTCCTGCTTCAGGTGGTCATGCCCGCGGCGGCGTCCGCCGCCGCGGTGCGTTTCGGCTCACCAGTGGTGTCCGCTGTGGTGGTGCATGTCGCCCTTGGGCCTCGGCGTCGCCGTCGAGGTGGGTGTGGGAGACGCCACGGCCGAGGCCGAGGCGGGGTTCGTCGGCACGCCGACCGCGGCGACGGCGCAGCTCATCTGCGCGGCGGCCCCGGTCACGGCCAGGCACTTCTGCGCCGGGTTGCCGGCGCCGGCGGTGACCGCGGCGGTCGTCTTGGCGAAGACCACCGAGACCACCACGCCGTTGCCGTCCGTGCCCAGCGTGGTCACCGGGTTGGTCAGGCCGAAGTTCTGGCAGTTGAGGTTGCCGAAGGACTGCTGCAGCCGCATGCCCAGGAAGGTGAACAGGTTGCTGGCCGCGGCCGCGGACGGGGACGTCTGGTTGATCAGCAGATTGACGTCCTGTTGCAGGCGTACCGACTGGATGCTGTCCATGTCCTTGCAGTACTGGGCCGCGGTCTGGCCGACCGGCAGCGCCGGCTGGTCCACACCCGCCCGGTACAGGTTGGTCTTGCGGTTGCTGGCGGCCCCGTTGACCAGGGTCATCGGGTCGTTGACCGGGACGAGGGCGGCCGGGTTCGCCGGGAAGGCGTTCGCCTGGATCTCGTCGAGGCCGAGCGAGGTGGCCGGGTTGTTGGCGTCGCCGAGGTTGGGCGCGGTCCACGGCTTGCAGCCGAGCGCCGGGTCCATGAACACGTCGAGCAGGGCGTTGTCGCTCGGGTTGGCTATGGTCACCGCCCCGGCCAGCGCCGCCACGTTCGCCGCCGTCTTCACCGCGAGCTTGCCGTTCGCGGTGGCGAGGTAGGCGGAGGTGACGTTGTCGCTCTGGTCCTGGTCGATCAGGGCGAAGGCACGCGTGGTCAGGCAGGGCTTGCCGTCGACGGCGGTACCCGGGTTCGGCACGGTGACCTTGTGCGCCCTGATGCCCGCGTTGACCGCCGTGAAGAACGCCGGAGCGTTGCAGTAGGCGAACTGGCCGAACACGTCGGCGCCGCCCGTGCCGTTGACGCACTTGCCGGCGGCGAGGCTGTTGTTGGCGGCCTGCAGGGTCAGGTTGGTGGCGTTGAAGCCGAACCAGACGGCGACGACGGCGCGGGCCGGCAGGACCGGGACGACCGGCGCGACTGCGGCCTGGGTGCCCTTGTCGATCACCAGCGGGTCGTAGACGGACAGCGCCCCGGTGGCCGGGTTGAAGACGCTCGCCTGGACGAAGGCGCTCTGGTTGATGTTCGCCTCGTTGCACGGACCCATCGCGGCGTTCGTCGCGGTCAGCTGGTACGGCGTGGCCAGGCCCTTCGCGGTCAGCGGGTTGGCCGGCACGATCAGGGTGCAGTTCGGGTTCGGCGTCGCAGCGGCAGCCGCTGCGGAGGAGGTCGTCGCGCACGCGGCGGCGGAACTGGTGGTCGCGGTGGCGGCCGGAGTGCTCGCCGCGGCGGTGGTGCTACCTGCGGCGGCCGGGCTGGTGCTGGTCCCTGCGGCAGCGGTAGTGCTGGTCCCTGCGGCCGGGGTGGTGGTGCCTGCGGCGGGGGTCGGGCTGGTGACAGCTCCGGCCGCGGCCGAGGTGGTCGCCGCCGCTGCCGAGGTGCTCGGCGCGGCCTGGTGATACGCGGCGTTGTTGACCACGGCCTTGGCCGCCTGGCCGCCGTTTCCGGCCGCCGCCGCCGATTTCGACGGGGCGGCCGTCGTACAGGCCCCCGCGGACGGTGCCTGGTGGGAGGGCGCGGCCATCGCGAAGCCCACCACTCCCACCGCCACGATCGGCAAGCCCGCCAGGACCAGGCCGAACTTTCGGGTGCGCCAACTGCGCCGCTCGCGGCGCGCCCTGGTCGACTCGGCCCTGGTGGACCTGCGTAACGGGCCGGGGGAAGGTTCTCCCCGGCCGTGCGAATTGGATGCGGACACTGTTGTGGTGCTCCTTAGCTGTGCGAACCCGATGAAGTGCGTCGGCGGCGGATCATGAGGAATCCGAGCCCGCCGGCCAGGGCGATGGCCACGGCGATGGCGGCCGCGCCCGTCATGGTGAGTGCCGAGTGGCTGGCTCCCGCCAGGCCGACCCGGACGATGCCGGTGCTGGTGACCGGGCCGTTGGCGGCCGCGGTCGTGCCCGGACTGCTCGGCACCGGCGTCGTGCTCTTGGCCGGTGTGGTCCCGCCGACGATCGCGGCGGAACTGGTCTTGGCGGCGGGCGGCGCGACCGCCGTCGTGTGCACCGCGCTGGGCGCCATGGCCGCCGGCGTGGTGCTGGCCGGGTGGCTGGTCGTCGTCGTCGATCCCGCGGCGGAGACGGTGATGGTCAGCGACGGGTTGCCGCCGCCGCAGTCGGCGGTGACGGTGTACTTGCCCGAGGCGTTCGAGGCGATCATCGCGGTGCCGGAGAAGTTGATCTGGGTCGTGGTGACCGACGCCGATCCGCCGACGAACGCGGGCGAGTAGACGCCGTGCAGACCACCCTGGCCGTTGTTCGGACAGGTGCCCAGAACGCTGATGCTCTGGCCGGGGGCGACCGTCCCCGGGTTCGCGATCAACTGGCCGTATCCGGATCCGGCGGCCGCTGGGCCGGCGGAGGTCAACAACAGCGCGACGGCCGCCGCCCCGAGCGGGACGGCCAGGCCGGTCAAGCGGACTAGAGGGCGACGCACGTGCTCATCACGCCTTTCCGTGCTCACTGAGAGGCGTCGGGCCGGGGCGGCTCGACGCGCGCGTGTCGGCTAGCACGGCGACGATCTGGTCTCGGTTCAACGGCGAATCAGACCGTGACACTGCGCCAGATCCGCTCGCCACACCTCTCTTTCCCGACAGCCTTACTGATCAAGAGGCTGACCTGCGGCGGCGGTCGGCCCGGCGCCCCGCGTTGAACCGGAGCCGCAGTTCGACCGTGCATCGCCGGTGACCGTCCGCAGCCTCGCCCCTCGGCACCACGCCGAGCCAGCCTGAAGCAGTCCGAAACTCAAGGAGCGTGTCCAGCGACATGTTGAAGAGAACCAAGATCCGGATCGGCATCGGCTCCGTTGCTGCCTGTGCCCTGGTCGCCGGTGCGCTGACGACCGCGTTCGCCGCAGGGCACGGAAGCGGAAGCAGCAGCTCGAGCAGCTCCAGCAGCTCGTGGAACCCGAACATCGTCACCAGCACCACGACCATCAAGAACATCTCGTCGACGGTCCCCTCCACGGGTGATCTCAACCCGTACGGCGTCGCGACCATCCCCAGCAGCATCGGGCACCTGACGCGCGGCTACGAGCTGGTGACGAACTACAACAACAAGTCCAACCTGAACGGCACCGGCGCCAGCATCATCGAGATCAACCCGGCGACCGGGCAGAAGACGCTGTTCGCCTGGCTGACGCAGAGCACCATGCCGTCCCAGTGCCCCGGCGGCATCGGCCTGACCTCCTCCATCGTCGTGCTCAAAAACGGCTGGGTGATCGTCAGCAGCCTGCCGACCTCGGACGGCACGTCCAAGACCGCCAAGGCCGGCTGCCTCATCGTGATCAACAGCCTGGGTCACGCCAAGGCCGTCCTGTCCGGCTCCTGGCTCAACGGCCCGTGGGGTATGACCGCCGTCGACAACGGCAACAACGTCCAGCTGTTCGTGACCAGCGTGCTGAACGGCACCGCGGGCCACTGGAACCAGGTGCGCAACACCGCCACGGTGATCCGGATCAACCTGTCGGTCACCCGGCAGACGTTCCGGGTCAGGACCATCGTGATCATCGCCTCGGGCCTGCCGACGAAGCTGAGCACCGCCTCGTTCATCCAGGCGCCGACCGGCCTGGTGATCGTCGGCAACAGGCTGTTCATCGTGGACAACCTCAACAACCGGATCATCTTCGTGAACTTCGCGACGACCCGGTTCTCCAGCGCCGGGACCGGATTCACGCTGACCCGCGGCGGCCTGTTGTCCTCACCGTTGATCATCATCGTGTTCCGCGGGACGCTGCTGGTGACCAACAGCGGTAACGGCAACCTGATCGCGATCAGCCTCAGCGGGCGCACCTCGCTGGTCAAGGCACTGTCCACCACCTCCACCTCCGGCTCCGCGCCCGGCGCCGACGCGCTGTGGGGCATGGCCCCGAGCCTCAACGGGCAGTGGATCTACTACGCCAACGACCTCAGCAACACGCTGAACGCCGTCGGCCCGCTGCAGAGCAGCTGAGCGGACAGCCCCCTCTGAAGTAATATCCGCCCCCGCTGTCCCGCGCCGGTGCCGCACGCCGGCGCGGGACGCTCCAAGCAACATCAGGCAACACCCCCCGCAACACCGCAGGACCCGCACCGCCCTCGACCAGCAAGCCCCGCACGCCACCGTCACCAGTCGCTCAGCACGTCGCTGTCGCACCGTCACCCAGGGGGTCCCGTGACCAGCACCGAGCACCACTACTCCCAGCAGATCGACGAGGGAGCCCTCATCGCAGGGCGCTACCGGCTCACCCGGTGGCTCGGCCTCGGCGCCATGGGCGAGGTGTGGGCCGCGCGGGACGAGCGGCTGGGCCGGGACGTCGCGGTCAAGCTCGTGCTGGGCGACCCGCAGACCGACCCGGAGACCGCGGACCGGTTCACCCGCGAGGCGATCGCGGTGGCCCGGATCAACCACCCGAACGTGGTCGGGGTCTTCGACCAGGGCGAGTTCCAGCGGCACCAGTTCGTGGTGATGGAGCTGGTCAGCGGCTGCAACCTGGACGAGCTGCGCGGCGGTCGGCAGATGCCGATCGGCGCCGCGCTGGCCATCGGGGTGCAGATCGCCCGGGCCCTGGAGGCCGCGCACGAGGTCGGCGTGCTGCACCGGGACATCAAGCCGGCCAACATCATGGTCAGCACCGACGGGATCGTGAAGGTCCTGGACTTCGGCATCGCCGGCTTCCTGCAGGGCGCCGGCTTCCAGGAGCGGCTGACCCGGACCGGGGCGGACAGCCTCGGCACCCCGGCGTACACGGCCCCGGAACGGATCGCGGGCGGCTCGGCCGACCCGCGCTCGGACCTCTACTCGCTCGGCTGCGTGCTGTACGTCCTGCTCAGCGGACTGCCGCCGTTCCCCGCCGACGACAGCCTCACCATCCTGCACCGGCACCTGCACGACGAGCCGACCCCGGTCCGGCGCTGGCGGCCCGAGGTCGCCCCCGAGGTCGACCAGCTCGTCCTGTGGCTGCTGGCGAAGGACCCCACCGCGCGGCCCGCCTCGGCGGCCGTGGTGGCCGGCCGGCTCGAGTCGCTGTCCATCGCGTATCCGAACCCGGAGAACACCGCCGAGCAGACCCTGGCCGGACTCGGGCTGTTCGGCTCGGAGGCCGCTGCGCAGAGCCCTGAGCCGCAGCCCGAGCCGACCGCCGAGCGCGTCGACCGCGGCCGGGACCGGGGTCGTGGCCACGGCGGCCGGAACAGCGGCCGCGGCCGCGGGTCGGAGAACGAGTCCGGCAGCGGGTACACGAAGACCGCACGCAGGCGCAGCGCCCCGATGGCGTTCCTGGTCGTGAGCGTGGTCGCCGGACTCGCGCTGGGCGTGGTGCTCAGCCGCCAGTCCGCGAGCGGCTCGCCCACCGTGATCGGCGCGATGCCCAGCCAGGACGCCCCGCGCGCGGCCGGTTCCACCGCGGCCGCCGGGACTCAGGGCACGGCGAAGGCCGGAACGGCCAAGGGCACCACACCCACCTCGGCCGCGGCGGCCAACAACTCCGGCGCCGCGAAGAGCACCGTCACCGCGGCGCCGCCGAACCAGGGGGCCACCTCGAACGTCACCCCGACCGCTCCGGTCACGCCGTACCTGCGGTACACCGCCGTGGTGGCCGGCACCGGCGGCTGCGTGAAGCTCGCGCCCGGACAGTTCGAGTGCACGGTCGGCCGCGACGGCGGCGCGACGGTGTTCCAGGCCGGCACGCTCACCAAGATGGGTTCGGTGGCCATGGGCGCGAACCCGTTCTACTGCCAGTCCTCAGGGGCCGAATTCACCCACGGCGCCCTGCGGAACCACTGGTGGGCGTGGACCGAGTCGGCCCAGGGCACCTTCGGCTGGGTGTCCGCGGTGGACCTGGCCGGCGGCGCGAACGACCAGCCCGAACCCGGGCTGCCCTACTGCGGCAGCTGACCCGGACCCGCGGCGGGCGCCCGCGCCGATTGGCGGAAAGCTCTGGGTACCCCGAGGAGCTCCGGCGCCCTGACGCAGCTGTTCTTGAGAGTGCTGTTCTAAGAACACTGTGCTAAAAGTGCTGTTCTAAGAGCTCTGAGCCTGTTTCCGGGGCTGCTCGGGTTCCTGCTCCTGCTGCGCCTTGGACTGCGCCTGACGTTCCATCGTGGTGCGCGCAAAGACCTGCTGGGCCGTCACGGCGCGCTCGGAACGGCCGCGTCCGACGAAGCTGATCGCCCAGTGCATGACCGTGGTGACCCGGTGCTTGAACCCGACCAGGTACATCAGGTGGACCACCAGCCACAGCATCCACGCGACGAACCCGCTCAGCCGCAGCCTGCCGATGCTGGCCACGGCGTACAGGCGCGAGACCGTCGCCATGTTGCCCTTGTCGTGGTAGTGGAAGGTCTCCCCGGCCGGCTTGCCGTCCAGCCCAAGCCGGATCTGCCGGGCCGCGTGCCGGCCGCTCTGGATGGCCGTCTGCGCCACGCCCGGCAGGCTGTCGAGCGCCATCAGGTCGCCGACCACGAAGACGTTCGGATACCCGGGCAGCGTGCAGTCCGGGTTCACCTTCACCCGCCCGGCCCGGTCCACCTCGGCGCCCGCGTGCTCGGCCAGGATCCGGCCGAGCGGCGAGGCGGACACCCCGGCGGCCCAGACCTTGGTCAGCGCCTCGATCCGCTCGTGGTGCCCGTCCTTGCCCCTGATCTCGATGCCGCCCGCGTCCAGCCCGACCACCATCGTGTCGAGCCGGACCTCCACGCCCAGCTTGCGCAGCCGGGCGGCGGCCCGCGAGGAGAGCGGTTCACCGAAGGTGGGCAGCACGATCGGCGCGCCGTCCAGCAGCACGATGCGCGCCTTGCGGGTGTCGATCCGGCGGTACTCGCCGGTCAGCGAGCGGTGCGCGAGCTCGGCGATCTGCCCGGCCATCTCCACCCCGGTGGGCCCCGCGCCGACCACCACGAAGGTGAGCCGGCGCTTCTCCAGCTCGGGGTCGGGCTCCAGCTCGGCCAGCTCGAAGGCCCCGAAGATCCGGCCGCGCTGCTCCAGCGCGTCGTCGATGCTCTTGAGGCCGGGCGCGTAGTCGGCGTACTGGTCGTTGCCGAAGTAGGACTGGGCCGCTCCGGTGGCCAGGATCAGGCTGTCGTACTCCAGGAAGAACAGGTCGGGGCGCCCGGGGGCCCGCGCGGTCACCTTCCGCGCGGCCGGGTCGATGTCGATCACCTCGCCGAGCAGCACCCGGGCGTTGCGCTGCCGGGCCAGGATCTCCCGGGTGGTCGGGGCGACCTCGCCCTGGGACAGGATCCCGGTGGCCACCTGGTAGAGCAGCGGCTGGAACAGGTGGTGCGGGGTCGCCGCCACGACGGTGACCTCCACGTCGGCGTGCCGCAGCGCACGGGTCGCGAACAGGCCGCCGAAGCCCGATCCGACGACCACCACGCGGTGCTTCGCCCTCCCGCCGGTGACCGGGTCCGTCTCGTCCGTCATCTTCGCCTCCCAGCCGCGGTCCATCCGACCCGGCGACAGCTCGGCCGGTGCACCAGACGTACCCGCCACCACCAAACCCACACCAGCGGCGCACCCGCGTCAAGCTGTGGCCGCCGAACGGTAACGCGGCCGCAACCGATGAACGCCTCCTGATTCACGGTTCCCGACTGCTACCCTGCGCTCGGGGGCGCGCCCGAAGCGCGCGTAGTCACAAGGGGGTGGCGCGGTGCAGGCCGTGCTCACTGACGATCTCTACTTCCGGGCCGCCGCGCGCGGATTCGGCCACGGCTTCGGCCGCGGCCTCTCCCGCCGGCTGGCCTTCCACGCGCTGCTGCACCAGGGGCTGTGGTCGATTTTCCTGGCGATCGCGGTGCTGGCGGCGGCCTTCGTGCTGGTGCGGTGGGTCGGCCGGCGCCGGTCCGGCGACCGGTTCTGAGCCGGGCACTCAACCGGCACCGCTAAGCCGACACAGCACCCGTACTCGCGCGCACAACCAGCACGGCCGGGACGTGCACACTGCGCGGGGTCCCGCCGAGCTGTACGCCGTTCCGGTGCTCCCCGCCGTCCGGTTCCGGCCGCTCCTCGTCCTCCAGGATCAGCCGCATGGCCCGCTCGCCGATCTCCTCCAGCGGCAGCCGGACGGTGGTCAGCGCCGGGTGCAGGTCGGCCGCCTGCGGCAGGTCGTCGAAGCCGATCACGGACACCTCGGCGGGCACCGGGCGGCGCAGGTCCTCGCGCAGCGCGGCCAGCACCCCGGCCGCCATCATGTCGTTGAGCGCCAGGATCGCGGTCAGCTCGGGCCGGCGGTGCAGCAACTCGATCCCGGCGGCGCGGCCCCCGGCGCGGGTGAAGTCGGCCTCGACGACGTGCTCGTCCGGCAGCTGCCCGCCGAGCGCGCGCAGCGCCGCGCGGGCCCCGTCGAGCCGCTGTGCGACCGTGGCCAGCTCGCGCGGGCCGGCCACCACCCCGATCCGCCGGTGGCCGAGCTCCCACAGGTGCCGCACCGCCTCGGCCGCGCCGCCGCGGTTGTCCGGCAGCACCGTGTCCGCGCTCACGCCGTGGTCGCCGATCAGCGCGACCCGGCCGCCCTGCTGCTCGAAGACCCCGATCTCGGCGGACAGGCGCTCCGAGAACTGCGGGTCGGCGAAGCCGCTGCCCGCCAGCAGCACCGCGCGGGCGCGCTGGGCGCGCAGCCGGGCCAGGTACTCCAGTTCGAGCTTCGGGTCACGGAAGGTGGCCGCGACCATCACCATCAGGTCGTGCGCGCGGGCCACCCGCATCGCCCCGGCCGCGATCGCGGAGAAGTACGGGTCGGCCACGTCGTGCACGACCAGGCCGACCACCGAGCTGGTGGCGCGGGCCAGCGTCTGAGCCGGGCCGTTGGACACGTACCGCAACTCCTCGGCGGCGGCGAACACCCGGGTGCGCAGTGCGTCGCCCACCGCCCGGCCGCCCGAGCCGTGCAGCACCCGGGAGGCGGTGGCCAGCGAGACACCGGCCCGCTCGGCGACCACGCTGAGGGTGACCGCGCCGGTGGCAGCGGCGGCCCCGGGTCTTGACCGTCCCTTGTCCACCCTCGTACTCTAGCGCATTGGAAAGCGCTTTCCGTCGCCACGGCTCACCCAGCGTAGCGAGCTCCGCGCGACCGTCCCGCCACCACCGACCGACCCGGAGTCCCGAATGCCCCGCAGAACCCTCGGAGTAGCCCTCAACGGCGTCACCGGCCGGATGGGCTACCGCCAGCATCTGGTGCGCTCGATCCTGGCGATCCGCGAACAGGGCGGGCTGACGCTGCCGGACGGCACCGTGGTGTGGCCGGAGCCGCTGCTGGTCGGCCGCAACGCGGAGAAGCTCAAGGCCATCGCCGAGCGGCACGGCCTGGAGCGCTGGACCACCTCGCTGGACGAGGCGCTGGACGACCCGTCCGTCGAGGTCTACTTCGACGCGCAGCTCACCCGGCAGCGGGTCAAGGCGATCACGGCGGCGATCGGGGCCGGAAAGCACGTCTACACCGAGAAGCCCACCGCCGAAACCCTGGACGAGGCGCTCGGCCTGGCCCGCCTCGCCGACGTGGCCGGGGTCAAGAACGGGGTGGTGCAGGACAAGCTGTTCCTGCCGGGGCTGCTCAAGCTCAAGCGGCTGGTGGACTCGGGCTTCTTCGGCCGGATCCTGTCGGTGCGCGGCGAGTTCGGGTACTGGGTCTTCGAGGGCGACTGGCAGAGCGCGCAGCGCCCGTCCTGGAACTACCGGGCCGAGGACGGCGGCGGCATCGTGCTCGACATGTTCCCGCACTGGCAGTACGTGCTGGAGCAGACCTTCGCGCCGATCCGCTCCGTGTACGCGCACGCCGCCACGCACGTCCCGCAGCGGTACGACGAGCAGGGCAAGCCCTACACCGCGACCGCCGACGACGCCGCCTACGGCGTCTTCGAGCTCGAAGGCGGCATCGTGGCGCAGATCAACTCCTCGTGGACGGTGCGGGTCAACCGGGACGAGCTGGTGGAGTTCCAGGTGGACGGCACGCACGGCAGCGCCGTCGCGGGGCTGCGCAACTGCCGGGCGCAACACCGCAGCGCGACGCCGAAGCCGGTGTGGAACCCGGACCTGCCGGCCACCGAGCCCTTTCGCGAGCAGTGGCAGCAGGTGCCGGACAACGCGGAGTTCGACAACGGATTCAAGGCCCAGTGGGAGCAGTTCCTGGCGCACGTGGTGGCCGACGCGCCGTTCCCGTACGACCTGCTGGCCGGGGCCAAGGGCGTGCAGCTGGCCGAGCTCGCCCTGGAGTCGGCGCGCGACGGCCGCCGGGTGGACGTCCCGGAGCTGTCCCGATGAGCGAGACACAGCACACTGATTCCGCTCCGGCCCCGGCCCGCGCCCGGGTCGCCTTCGCCGCCGCCCACGTCGTCGCCGATCCGGCCGCGCCGCAGGGGCCCGGCATCCCCGTCGCAGTGGACTGGGACGCCACGCTCGCCTTCCGGCACCACCTCTGGTCGCTCGGCCTCGGCGTGGCCGACGCGATGGACACCGCACAGCGCGGGACGGGCCTGGACTGGGCCGCGACGAAGGAGCTGATCGCCCGCTCCGGAGCGGCGGCACGTTCGGTGGGCGGAGCAGTAGCCTGCGGCGCGGGCACCGACCAGCTGAGCGCCGCCGACACCACCAAACCGACTCTGGCGTCGATCCGCTCCGCCTACCTCGAACAGATCGCCGTGGTCGAGGACGCCGGCGCGCAGGTGGTCCTGATGGCCAGCCGGGCGCTGGCCGCCGCCGCACGCGGCCCCGAGGACTACGCGGAGCTTTACAGCTCCCTGCTCTCCCAGGTCAGCCGCCCGGCGATCCTGCACTGGCTCGGCACGCCGTTCGACCCGGCGCTCGAAGGCTACTGGGGCTCCTCAGACCTCGACGTCGCCGCGGACAGCGTGCTGGGCATCATCAAGGCGAACGCCGACCAGGTCGACGGCATCAAGGTCTCGCTGCTGGACGCGGACCGGGAGATCGCGCTGCGCCGGGCGCTGCCGGACGGCGTGAAGCTGTACACCGGCGACGACTTCAACTACCCGGACCTGATCAAGGGCGACGAGCACGGCTACAGCCACGCGCTGCTCGGCATCTTCGACCCGATCGCCGCGCAGGCCGCCGCCGCCCTGGCCGCGCTGGACCGCGGGGACGTCGCAGCGTTCGACGCGATCCTCGGCCCGACCGTCCCGCTGGCCCGGCACGTCTTCGCCGCGCCGACCCGGCACTACAAGACCGGCGTGGTGTTCCTGGCGTACCTGTCCGGGCACCAGGACCACTTCACGATGGTCGCCGGCGCGCAGGCGAACCGCTCGGCCGAGCACCTGGCCGAGCTGTACCGGCTGGCTCAGGACGCGGACATCCTGCCCGACCCGGAACTCGCCGAGACCCGGATGCGCGCGTTCCTCGCCGAGCGGAGTGCCGCATGAACGTCCCCGCCCACATCCCCTCCGTCATCCCCGCTCCCGGCCTCGAACTTCTCTCCCTCAACTCCGCCACCGCGAAGCGCTGGACCGCCTCCGAGGCGATCGAGGGCTGCGTGCGCGCGGGCATCCCCGGCATCGGACTGTGGCGGGACCAGGTGGCCGCCACCGGACTGACCAAGACCGCTGAGTCGGCACGCACCGCGGGCCTGACGGTCACCAGCCTGTGCCGCGGCGGCTTCTTCACCGCCCCCGACGCGCCGGGCCGGGCGGCGGCGATCGAGGACAACCGGCGCGCCGTCGAGGAGGCCGCCGCGCTCGGCACAGACGTGCTCGTCCTGGTCGTCGGCGGACTGCCGTTCGGGAGCCGCGACTTGCCGGGCGCGCGGCGGATGGTGGCGGACGGGATCGCCGAGCTCGCCCCGTACGCAGCACAGCATGGCGTACGCCTGGCGATCGAGCCGCTGCATCCGATGTTCTGCGCCGACCGCGCGGTCGTCTCCACCCTGGGCCAGGCCCTGGACCTGGCCGAGGAAATCGAGGGCAGCACTCCGCCGGCCACCGCTCCCCCAACCATCGGCGTGTGCATCGACACCTACCACGTGTGGTGGGATCCGCAGCTGTACCAGCAGATCGAGCGCGCGGGCGCCGCCCGGCGGATCCTCGCCTTCCAGGCCTGCGACTGGATCCTGCCGCTGCCCGCCGACGTGCTGCTCGGCCGCGGCCATGTCGGCGACGGCCACATCGACATCCGCGCCATCGCCGACGCCGTCGCCGCGGCGGGCTACCGCGGCCACACGGAAGTCGAGATCTTCAACCAGCAGGTCTGGGACACCCCGGGCGACGAGACAATCCAGGTCATAACCGAGCGGCACCGGCAGTACCTGGCGTAACGTCAGCCCGGTGAACGAGTACTTCGAAGCACACGTCCGCACCGAGTCGGGGGACTGGACCTTCGGCGCGCACCAGGCCACCGCCCGCGCCGCCGCGACCGAGGAACTGGTCACGCTGCGCCGCCAGTACCGGCACATGGACGAGCGGGAGTTGGCCGAGCTCGCCGCGTCCTGGCGGCCGGACGACGCCTCAGGCCCCTACTTCGCCTTTGCCGCCGCCGCGCTCGGCGGCGAGGACGAGCCCGTCGCCGTGAGCGCGACCTTCCTGCAGGCCCTGTTCCTCGAGCTGATGGGCGAGACCCCGGCCGGACTCGCCGGACTGCTGCAGCAGTGGTCCGCGCAACGCCGCTACGCCTGGGAGTCGGGCCAGCAACCGGTAGACGTCCGGCCGCCGCGCGTCGCGGCCCTGGTCCCCCCGGATCCGCGGCAGTGGTCGTCGAAGGCCTGGGACGCCCTGGCCGGCCTCGACCTGGAGGCGCCCGAGCTCGACTCGACGATGCTCGTCTGGGACGGTGAAGCAGGGGACTGGATCGCACATCCGCTCTACTGACTGGTCGCGGCGGTCCCCGGACCCCTCACGCCCAAAACACGTCACCCCACTACGATGGCCGGATGACAGGCGCCGACACCGATGCCGACCTTGCCATCCGCTTCCCCCACCTGTTCCGGCGCGAGAAGTGGAAGTGGGCAGCGGCTGACGTGACCTTCTCGACCGCGCTGCCCGACGACGCGTTGGTCAGCAACGTGCACGTCGCAGGGTTCGTGGGCGACCGCCTCGTGGCGTGCCGCACGGCGAAGAAGCACTGGTTCCTGCCCGGCGGCTCCCGCGAGCAGGGCGAGAGCGTCGAGGAGTGCGCGGCCCGCGAGTTACTCGAGGAGGCCGGCGCCCGCCTCGTGAGCCCCCTGCGCTGGTTCGGCGCGCACTACCTCGCCAGTTACCAGGATCGCCCCACCCGGCCCGGGAATCCGCACCCGCTGCGCGCTCTGCTCTGGTGCACGGCCGACCTCGTCGTGGACGCCGTCCCCACCAACCCCCCGGACGGCGAGCAGGTGGTCGAAGTGCGCACCGTGCCGGTCCCGGAGGCCCGGCGGCTCCTGCGCTCCGACGGCAAATGGACCCCCGAACTAGCGGCGCTCGCCACCGAACTCCACCGCCCCGCAGTTCGCTGACTCTCCCTACATCACCCCAGCTCAGCGTCCACATTCAACACTCTCCACCCCAACCCCGTTATGCCTGCCATAGCGAATGGCTATTTCTGCTCCCCCTCCGTCGGCTGCTTCACTTCCCAGTGCGTCACTCGGGCTGGCCGGTCAGATATCTATGCATAGATGACAACGGAGTTGTTTATGGAGCGTACGAGCACCAACTCTTCGACTGCGCGCTCGATCCCCGAGGGACCCGAGGCTTCGCGCCTTACCCGACGCTCCGTTCTGGTCGCCGGAGGCGCGACCGCCGGAGTGCTGCTGATCCCGACCGCCTCCCGCGCCTCGGCCGGCACCACGATCTCGGTCGCGGCCGGCCAGACCTACGTCGTCTCCGCGACCACGAAGGCGAGCGTCGTCACCATCGCCTCCGGCGGCGTGCTGGCCGCACCATCCGGATACAGCCTGAGCATGACCGTGAACGGGGTCGAGACCGGGGGCACGCTCACCGCCACCGGAGCCGCCGCCACCCAGATCGCGGCGGGCACCTACCGGGGCGACATCGTGCTCACCGTCGCCGCCGCCAACGACATCGCGTTCGGCGGCCTGACCTTCCCGTTCCGCCAGGCGCTCTACGTGAACGGCTCGGGCGTGGCCACGGCCGGCTCCGTGCTCGCCGCCGTCATCGGCGGCAAGCTGACCGACACCTACGCCGACCGCATCTCGGTCACCTCCACCGGCGAGGCCTTCGACGGGCTCTACCTGTCCGACGGCAGCTACACCCTCACCGACCCGAAGATCTCGCTGACCGGCAACGGCCGCTGCGACTTCGTCGGCTACGGCGCGGCGCTGGTGGCCGACGGGGCGAGCGCCCGGCTGGTCGTGGACGGCGCCTCGATCCACAACCACGGCGCGGTCCGCACCGGCGTGATCGTGAACGACGGGGCCACCGCCGTCATCAAGAACTCGGTGATCCAGACCAAGAACGGCGTGCTGCCGGACGACTACCAGCCGACCGTCAACACGACGTACATGGAGTCGGCGCCCTGGATGCTGAGCATCTCGGGCAACGTGCGCGCCACCAACCTGCTGGGCAACAGCAGCATCGCAGCGTACGTCAACTCCACGGTCATGTCGGAGGGCTGGGGCATCCTGTCCACCGACAGCGGACAGAACTGCACCCTGGTCTCGATCGACAACAAGCTGGTGATCACCGGCAAGGACGGCTACGGCTCGTACGCCATCGGCAACGCGACCGAGCACTTCCTCGGCACCCAGTTCGACGTCGGCACCTACGCGACGATCAACCGCGGCGGCGCGGTCTACTACACCGACGCCACCCACACAGCCATCACCACACTCAACACCAGCCTCAACCTCGGCCTGACCGCCCAGGAGATCGCGTCCTTGCCCGAGCGGCCCACCGTCATCAACTCCCGCCGCTTCGGCATGATGTGGCACGGCGCCGGCACCGTGGACGTGAGCGGCGGCACGGTCATCAACACCCAGGAAAGCACGTTCCTGGACAAGGGCCAGCAGGTCGGCATCACGGTGGACGGCTCCAGGGGCGCGGAGCTGAACCCGAAGAACGGCATCATCCTTCAGGTCATGGAGAACGACGACCCGGGCCCCGTGTTCGTGGACGGCAACCTGGTCAATGCGGGCGTCTACACCGAGCCCACCGGCGACCCGGCCAAGTACGCGGCCTTCGACATCACCGCGGCGCACGCCACCGATGCGGTCGCCACGTTCACAGCCATCGCGCTCAAGGGCAACTTCTACAACGGCATGCGCGGCGGCTCCGCGATGGACCCGGGCCTCAACCTGGTGCTCACCCTCGAACAGTCCAGCGTCGAGGGCGTGATTTCCGCGACCAAGACCGCGCACCACGTCAGCACCATCGACGCCACGCGGTACGAGCAACTCGGCGAGATCACCAACACGGTCCAGCCCGTCGTCAACAACGGCGTCCTGGTCACCCTCGGCAGCGGCTCGAGCTGGACCGTGACCGGCACGTCCTATCTCAGCAGGCTGACGCTCGCCGCAGACGCCACCGTCACCGGCCCGCACAAGCACTCCGCCGTCAGCATGACCGTAGACGGCACCGCCACCACCATCACCCCCGGCAACACCTACACCGGCGCCATCACCATCACCATCACAGTGAGCTGACACACCGCGGGCTAACGCTGCAAGCTGACACCGTGAACTGACCACCGCCAGCCCCCACCGAGGTCTCTGCGCAGCCAAGCGTCGCGTCACCCCGACGCCCACCCTGCGCAGAGACCTCAGCTGAGCAAGCTCCCGCGTCAGTACGAGGCGGGCGGAAGGGTTACCGCGACAGAGGTTCCGAGGCTGTCAGTCACGGTGAGGCTGCACGAGTTGGGGGCGCCGCACGGGTCGTGGATCGCTGCGGTCAGTTCGAAGTGGCCGTCGGTGCCGTAGAACCCGGCGCTGCCCGCCGATCGCGGCGAGATGACCTGCAGACCCGTCGAGGTCACGGTCACCGAGTAGAACACGCCGACATTCACGTCGAATCCACTGATGGCCAGCCTGAACAGGTGTCCGTTGTAGCCGGCCGAAACACTCGCCAGCCGGTCCGAGCTGCCGGTGCCGATGGTGATGGTCAGCGGCACGGTCCCCGACGGCCCCGCGGGCTGGCCGAGGTTGTTCGGCTGAGGCGTGATCTGCACCCTGAAGGAGTAGGTGCCCGCCCGGGTCGGGGTGCCGGAGACGAGGTACTCACAGCCCGGCTCCGCGAACTGCAGGCCCGGAGGCAGGCTGCCGCTGACCACGCTCATGGTGTACGGGTTGCACTCGGGTCCGTAGTAGGTCGGCCCGCCGGTCCCGATCAGGCCCGCCGCGAAGGGCAGCCCCACATTGCCGGGACCGACCTCGCACACGCCGCTGCCGCAGGCGAAACCCGACGTGATCAGTGTGGGCGGCGCCACCGTGGCGGCGGTCGCGGTCACGGCAGCCCCGACACTCGCAACAAGCAGCGCCCCAACGATCGCCATGGCCCTGAATCGCAATTTCATGCTGATCCTCCCCCCGGCCGCGCCGGGCGGCCGTTAGTCCGACGCCGACCGCCGCAGGCGCAGTGCCCGCAGCGGATCAACGAAGAAGCCTGATACCAGCCGTGAGGGAAACGTAGCGCCCCTCCGGAAGGTTCAGCCGTCGCGCGCGCAATAGGCGCGAGCCGCCGAGCGCCAGTGAGACGGCGGAGCGCAGCCGGAGGCGTTACCCGGCGGAGCCGGGCCAGCCGCAGGCGTGTTAGCCGGAGGCGTCCAGCGCGGAGCGCGTGCGCGGCAGCGCCCTGAGACCGCGTAGCTACCGAGCGCCGGCGAGGGAGCAGAGCGGGGCGGGCGGGCGGGCCAAGATCAGCGCGGAGCGCTGACAGCCGAAGGCGTTGCCTGCGGCGGAGGCCCGAACGTCAGCTCGGGCGCGGAGCCGCGGTCAGGCGCTTTCGATTTGGAAGCGGCGGCCGCCCATGTAGAGGCAGATGGCGGCGAGGCCCAGGCTGACCAGGACGCCCCAGAGCATGGTCGTGTTGGCGTAGGTCCCCAGGAAGGCCTCACGCATCGCGTCGACGATGTACCGGAACGGGTTGACCCGGGACAGGTCGTAGAGCCAGGTGGGCGCCGACTGCTTGGTGAGCGGGAGCAGGATGCCGGAGAGCAGCAGGACCGGGACCGCCACCGAGTTCAGCAGCGGGGCCAGGGCGTCCTCGCTCTTGAGCGCCAGGCCGATCGCGTAGGACAGCGAGGACATGCTGACCGAGAGCAGCGCGATAAACGCCAGTGCGAGCAGGATTCCGCCGAGCGGGGCCCTAAGGCCCATCACCAGTCCGGTGAGGATCAGGATCACGGACTGCACGAGCAGCGCGACCACGTCGCGCATGACCCGGCCGAACAGCAGCGCGAAGCGGCTGACCGGGGTGACCCGCATCCGCTCGATCACGCCGGCCCGCCACTCCGCGATGATCGCGAAGCCGACGAACAGCGAGCCGAACAGGCCGAGCTGCACCAGAAGTCCGGGCACGAAGATCCGCCAGGCCACGTCCGCGGACGCCCCGGGCGCGCTGACGAAGTGCTTGACCAGCGGGCCGAACAGGGTCAGGTAGAGGATCGGCTGGATGACCCCGATGATCAGCCAGGCCGGGTTGCGTAAGGACAGGCGCATCTGCCTGCGGAAGATCAGGCGGGTGTCGCGCAGGGTGCTGGCGGCGCTCACTCGGGGCTCCCGGTGGTGGTCGCGGACGAAGTCGCGGACGCGGACGGTTCGTCTGTCGCGGCCGGGTCGTCGTCCGGATTCGACGCGCCGGAGCTGGGGCTGTCGTCGCGCAGCGAGCGGCCGGTCAGGGTGAGGAACACGTCGTCGAGGGTGGGGCGGGCCAGCTGGATCGAGGCGATCGGCACGCCGGCCGCGTCGAGCGCGCGCATGATGCCCATCAGCTGCTGGCCGCCCGCGTCGACGGTCACGCGCAGCGTGCGGGCGCTCAGGGTGCTGTCCCGGACGCCCTCGAGGTCCCGCACGGCGGCGAGCGCGGCGGCGGGGTCGCCGTCGCCGGCCACGTCGATGGTGACCAGGTCTCCGGAGATGCGGTGCTTGAGCTCCTCCGGGGTGCCTTCGGCCACGATCCGGCCGGAGTCGATGATCAGGATCCGGTCGCAGAGCGCGTCGGCCTCGTCCAGGTAGTGCGTGGTGAGGAAGACGGTGGTGTTCAGATCGTCGCGCAGCCGCCGGATGTGGGTCCACAGGTTGGCCCGGCTCTGCGGGTCGAGGCCGGTGGTCGGCTCGTCCAGGAAGACCAGGCCCGGGGCGTGCACCAGGCCAAGGGCGATGTCCAGCCGGCGCTTCTGGCCGCCGGACAGGGTCTTGACGTAGCGGTCCTCCAGCCCGGCCAGCTCGAGCTGGGCCAGCAGCTTCGCGCACCGCTCCCTCGCTTCGGCGCCGCCCAGCCGGTACAGCTCGGCCTGGGTGATCAGCTCCTCGGCGACCGTGCAGGCCCCGTCGGTGCCGCCGCTCTGCGCCACGTAGCCGATCCGCTTTCGCACCTCGGCGGGCTCGCGGCGCAGGTCGGCCCCGGCCACCGTGGCCGTGCCGCCGCCCGGGACGAGCAGCGTGGTCAGCATCCTGAGCGTGGTGGTCTTGCCCGCGCCGTTCGGGCCGAGGAAGCCGACGATCTCGCCGGGCTGCACGGTCAGGTCGATGCCGCGCACCGCCTCGACGGCGCCCCGCTTGGTCTTGAAGGTCTTGGCGAGGCCCGCGACTTCGATCATGGCGGGGCTTGCTGCCGCCATCGGGGGCCTCCTGGTTTGGGCGGGGTGGGTCGGGGGGTTCCACGATAGGGGGCGTGGAACCTTGTGGCACCGCGAAACCTACGCCACCGCACCGACAGATTCGGCGCTAGCGGCGGCGGTCCGCGAGTTTCCGCAGGTCGGCCCGGATCTCGGCCTGCTCGATGATGTCGCGCTCGGTGGCGGCGAGTCCGACCACGAACAGGATCACGATCGTGGTCAGGCTGATGCCGCCGATCAGGGGCTCCAGCAGCTGGTTCGCGGTCAGACCGGGAGCGGACGGGGCCGGGGCCGAGTAGACGACCACCGCCGCCATGCCCGTGTAGTGCATGCCGGTGACCGCCACGCCCATGATCAGCGAGGCCCCGATGGTGGCCAGCACGCCGCGGATGTTCATCGCGGCCCACAGCGCGGCGGTGGCGGCGACCACGGCGATCACGACGGAGGCGAGCACGATCAGCACCTGGTAGTGCACGGTGGCCGGCATCCGCATGGCCGACATGCCGAGGTAGTGCATGCTCGCCACGCCCAGGCCGGTGATCACTCCACCGATGACGAGTGCGGACGCCGTGGCCCGGCCGTTCACCGCGATGGACAGGCCCACTCCGACCACCACAATGGCGATAAGCATACTGATAACAGTGGTCGGCACATCGTATGTGATGTTCACATTGGAAATATCGAAACCGAGCATTGCGACGAAGTGCATGACCCAAATTCCGGTGCCGCCGATGGACACGGCGCCGAGGCCCAGCCACCGCCAGCGGGCGAACCCGTCGGTGGCGCGGGCGCGGGACATCGCCGACAGGCCGAGGGCCGAGCCGATGCAGGACATGGCGTATGCGAGCACCGGGGTGATCGGACCGCTTATATATGAGTGCATCTGCATAGGCATGGGAGCGGAAACGATCACGGATAGTGCTGGAGCGTGCATAACGTCCCCCCAAGGGAATAAAGCACTGCGTGCCTGTATATAGCGACGGCACGATGGGGGCCACGATATCGGGACCGGTTTGGTTCAGTCGAGCACTTGAGTGATTGAATGGAATGAATAGGGAATACCAAAACGGGTGATTCCCGGGGTTGTCAGCCGAATCTGCCGTGGATGTAGTCGGCGGTGCGCGGGTCGGCGGGCGCCCCGAACATCGCCCGGGTCGTCCCGTGTTCGACGATGCGGCCCGGGGCGCCCTGCTCGGCGAGGAAGAACGCGCAGTGGTCCGAGATCCGCGCGGCCTGCTGCATGTTGTGGGTGACGATGACGATGGTCACCTCGTGCATGAGCTCCCGGATGGTCTCCTCGATCCGGTGCGTGGAGGTCGGGTCGAGGGCGGAGCAGGGCTCGTCCATCAGCAGGACGCGCGGGCTGACCGCGAGCGAGCGGGCGATGCAGAGTCGCTGCTGCTGGCCGCCGGACAGCGCGCCACCGGGCTGGCGCAGCCGGTCGCCGACCTCGTTCCACAGGCCCGCCTTTGTGAGGCAGGACTCGACCAGGGCGTCCTTCTGGGAGCGGGACAGGCGGGTCCCGGTCAGCTTGAGCCCGGCGGTGACGTTGTCGTAGATCGACATGGCCGGGAAGGGGTTCGGCTTCTGGAACACCATGCCGATGTCCGCGCGAACCTCGGTGAAGCGGCGTTGCGGGGCGTATACGTCCACGTCGTCGAGCAGCACCTCTCCGGCGAGGGACGCGGAGGGGACGAGCTCGTGCATCCGGTTGAGGATGCGCAGGAAGGTGGACTTGCCGCAGCCGGAGGGGCCGATCAGCGCGGTGACCTGTCCGGCGGGCATGGTGAGGGACACCCGGTCGAGCACCTTGCGGTCGCCGAACCAGGCGGAGACGGAGCGGGCTTCCAGGCCTGCCAGCGCGGCGGGAGCGGTGGCGGGTGGGGGAAGGACGGCGGTGAGGTCGGACACGGGCGGGCTCCGGAAGGGTGAAAGCGATGGAGGGGGCGGAGGGACGGAGTCGGGGGCGGGGACGGGTTGGGGACGGGGACGTGGACGTGGACGTGGACGTGGACGCCAGTGCTACATCAGATTGGGCAACAGCCGGGCGATCTGGTCGGCGACTGCGAGTCCCAGCAGCGCCAGGGTGGGCACGCCGACCAGCCAGGCTTGCCGGACGCCCCAGCGCAGCCGGGCCCAGGTCAGTCCGACGGCGGCCAGCACCAGCGCCTGGGCCCAGAGCACCAGCGGCATCCACGCGGCGGGCTCACCGGCCAGCGGCTGCTCGTTGGGCGGGTTGACGTCGAACAGCCGGGGCGGGGTGGACTGCACCGTGGAGATCAGCTCCGCGTCCACGCGCACGATGTCCGTGGGCAGATATGCCGAGCCGTCGGCGGTCATCAGCGTCAGGCGGCCCTGGCCGGCCGTGGGATCCGGCGGGAGCGGATCGTGCGCGTGCCTGACGTCGAGCACCCGGAACCTGTTCACGCCCTGACCGGTCGTCACACTGAACGTGTCGCCCCGGTTCAGCTGGTCGAGGTAGTGGAACGGCCCGCCGAACAGCACCCGCCGCGCCATGATCACGCTGACCCCGGCCTGGCCGGGCAGCACGGTGCCGGGCAGGTGCCCCGGCCCGGACATCAGGATCTGCGAGGAGGTGCCCTCGGCGACCACCTGGCGCAGGCCGAGCTCCGGGATGTCGAGCAGCGCCACCGGCGTGCCGAGCGCGACGACCTTGCCGTTCGCGTCGAGCGGGCCGACCGGGGCGCTGGCGTTGGCCAGGGCGTAGCGGAAGTGCTCGTACTCGACCTGCTGGTCGCGGCTGTGCCGCAGCGAGCCGATCACCCCGACGACCGCGAGGAAGCCGAGCAGCAGCGCGCCGAGCACGGTCAGCGCCACGCCGGTCGTCCACAGGCCCGGCCGATGCGCCGGGGCCTCGTCCTCGGCCGGGGGCTGCTCGGGGGCGGGCTCGGGCTCGGGCGCCGGGCCGGCGGCCTCGGCGGACTCCAGGGTGACCGACACGGCTCAGCCTGCCTTGACCCGCGCGGGGACCGGCTTCGGGGCCGACTTGGGGGCGGGGGCGGCCGGGGCCGCGGGACGGCGGGTGCGCCGCAAGCACAGCAGCCAGAAGCCGAGGCCGCCGAGCAGCGCGAGCAGGACCAGCAGCGCCCACGGGACGGCGGGCGTCGCGGCGGTCGCGGCGGCGCTGGACGCCTTCGGGTCGAGGTCGCCGGGCAGGGCGGACGGGTCCACCGTGACGCGTCCGGTGGCGAGGAGGGACGGCAGCACGCCGGAGATCTGCGCGGACAGCGAGATCTGCTGGCCGGGCAGCAGTTCCTTGATGCCCAACAGCGGCGCCGACTTGCGCGAGCCGCCGAGGAAGCTGCTGATACGCACGCTCGGCGTAGCGGCTAGGCGCACGTTACCGGTGTTGCGGATCGTGTAAGTCACGGTCGCGCTGCCCGCACCGAAGGGGTTCCACGAGGCGTGGTACGTCGTGCGCACGCTCGTCACCGCGAGCGCGGCGCTGAGTTTGCCCGGGACGCGGATGTAGATCCGGGTGCCGACGCGCTCCTCGACGTTGACCCGGTTGCCCTTGGCGTCCGTGGTGATCCGGGTCAGTCCGGCGACGATGCCGCCCACGTGGTCACCGGGGCTGGCGTTGACCGGTATCACGATCTTGATGGGCACGATGATCTGCGAGCGGGGCGGCACGGTGATGAAGTTGCCGGTCAGGTGCACCCACGCGCCGGTGTCCGTCGGCGAGATGGCGGCGGCCTGGATGTCGAACCCGCCGTCGGAGGTGTTGAACGCGTCGTTGGCGTAGACGTGCAGTTGCAGCGGCGCGGTGCCGAAGTTCTGGATGGCGACGTGGTCGGAGACCTGCGCGCCGGGCGTGGCGGAGTAGGTGAGCTTGGCGCGGCTGTCCGGCTTGTCGCCGGTCGCGGGCTGCACGCCGAAGGTGGCGGTGGTGGAACCGGGGGTGGCGGCCGGCGGTATTCCGTCGGCGCGCTGGGCGGCCAGCGCCGGGGTCGTGGTGAAGAACGAGAGTACGGCGAGTACGGCGGTGAGCAGGGACGCGGCGAGCCTGCCGGAGAGGCGCGGTCGCGTCGTCCTGTTCCTGGTCGGTGTCACAGCGTCCTCCGGTGGGGTGGCGGGCTCTCGATACGCAGGGGTTCGGTGCTGGAAAGTTCGGTACGGGACAATGAGGGCGGGGGTAGCCGGGCAATTGCGCTGCCCGGCTGCCCCCTTCGCGTTCCGCGCGGCCAAGACGTCAGGCTCGGGCCGGCGGCTCGCGGTCGTACCGGCGATGGTTACGGTGTCCTTCTCAGCCGGACACAGTCACCGTGCTCAGCTCGGTTGAGCTCAGATCGCCGTCAGGGTGAGGGTCGCGGTGTACGTCCCGGCCACGGTCGTGGTCGGCACGTTGAGCACCAGCGAGGCGGACAGGTGTGCGGTGCCGAGGCCCGTGCCGGCCGCCAGGGTGCGCGACTGCTTGAGGCCCGCGGTTCCGTTGTCGCCCGAGGCCACGCCGCCGGCGGCGGACACCGAGGCGCCGAGGGTGACGGTCTGCACGGTGGTCTTGTCCACGACGCTCGGGGTCCAGCCCAGGTTCTCGCCGCTGATGGCGTGGCTCTGGCCGTCCGAGAAGTCGTTGACCTGGCCGCTGACCGTCCAGCCCGGGTTACCCGCGCGCGTGTCCGTCACCGTCACCGGCTTGAGCGTGCCGGTGGTGGTGAACAGGTCGCCCGCGCTGTCCAGCGTCGGCGACGGCAGGGTGACCTGGCCGTCCGGAACGCTGATCACCAGCGAGCCGGGCACCACCGTGGTGGTGATCGTCTCGGAGGCGGTGGACCCGGTGAACGCGGTGACCGAGAACGGGATCGCGGCGGAGGCCGAACCCACGTACGCGGTCGTGTTGCTCGGGGTGAAGGTCGCGGTGAACGAGTGCGCGCCTACGGCCAGCGTGCTGCTGCTGAACGTGGCCGTGCCGCCGGAGACCGCGACCGGGGCGCCGAGCGCGGTGCCGCCGTCGGCGAACTGCACCGAACCGGCCGCCGACGGGGACACCGTGGCGGTCAGCGAGACGGTGGAGAACTGCGCCGCGGTGTTGGCCGGGCTGACCGCGAGCGCGGTGATGGTCGGGGTGGCCGCCGCCGGGTTGACCACGTAGGCCAGCGCGGAGGAGGTCGAGGCCGAGAAGCCGGTCGCGCTCGGGGTGAAGGCCGCCGTGATGGAGTGCGTCGCGGCGGACAGGGCGCTGGTAGTGAAGGTGGCCGTGCCGCCGGAGACGGTGACCGGGGCGCCGAGCGCGGTACCGCCGTCGGCGAACTGCACCGTGCCGGCGGCCGCGGCCGGGGAGACCGTGGCGGTGAAGGTGACCGAGGCGCCGGCCGTGACCGGGCTCGCCGGGGCGGCCGAGACGGTGGTCGTGGTCGGGGTCGCCGCGTTCGGGTTCGTGCTCTGCCAGTGCGTGTTGTCGGTGAACCAGACCGCCCCGGTGAAGTCGCCGAAGGTGGTGGCGCCGAACGCGTTGCGGCAGACCAGGTCGAAGTCGTACTCGCCGGACAGGGTGCTGACGCCGTTGTCGCTGGCGTACTGGCGCATCGTCTCCGGCAGCGGCACGACCACGCCGCCCTGGGCGTTGGTCTGGTAGATGCTCTGGGCGGTGTTGGCCACCACGCTGACGCCGGCGGCCGGGAAGCCGGAGCCGGTCATCGTCATGGCCAGGTTGGTGCCGCCGGGGCAGGCTGCGGAGCTGCTCAGGCTGAACGGCGTGGTGTCAAGGCCGTTGGCCAGAGACGGCGTCAGGGTGCCGACGACCGCGGCGTTCGCGGAAGCGGCGCCCAGCAGGCTCACCGTTCCCGCGGCCACCAGGGTCGCGAGCCCGGCCGCGGCCGAGCGCAGGATTCTGTGTCGGGACACAGGGCCGCCCTCCATCACGGGGTGTGCTGCGACGTGCTGCCGCAGTTGGGGTTGGTGGCGAAGCCGTAGCTGTTGATCACCGTGGTCTGCTGGCAGACCGCGGAGTTCGGTCCGACGAACACGGTGCTGTACGGCGCGTTGCCGACCTGCGAGGTCGGGATCACGTTGTAGACGCTGCGCGACACCTCGAAGCTGCCGTTGATCACCGTCGGGGTGAACCCGTCGATGACGCCGAGCACGGCCTTGCCGCGCAGGTCGGGGATGGTGTTGTCGCTCTGCGCCTGGTACTGCGAGATGGAGAACGGCGCGATGGACTTGTCGGTCAGCACCCGGCCGTCGTGCTCCTCGATCGGGTTGCCGTTGAGGTGGTCGATGATGCACGGGTACTTACCCGCGACCACGTCGGTGTCCAGGATGTTCATGGTGCTCTCCCAGAACGAGCGGGTGCCCGATCCGGCCTGCGGGAGGATCACCGTGATGTCGTAGTTCGGGCCGGTGCCCACGAAGTTCGGGTCGCAGTGGTAGATCGCCTGGACCTGGGTGAGCGTCAGCGTCTTGGGGATGATGCTGTTCGCCGTCACGGCGTAGGACACCGCGTCGGTGGCGAACGGGATGTAGGTCAGTCCCGGGGTCGCCGCGGCCAGGTTCAGGCTCGACGAGCGGGAGAACTGGACGCAGCCGTCGCCGGCCTGCAGTGAGGTGAGCAGCGTGGTGCGCCCGGCGCCCGAGCCGTTCGGCCTGGCCACCGCCGCGCAGGCGGTGGAGGACTGAGTCGCGATGGTGGCCGAGCCGGTCGCGTCATAGGAGCCGATCAGCTTTGTCCCGCTGCTGTCGGTGATGACGTTGGACAGGCCGTTCATCACGCCCTGGGTGGTGTCCGAGCCGACGCCCGCCAGCTGGCGGAACGTGGGCGTACCGCTGGGGTCCGCCTGCGCCGGGCCGGCCGCGGCCACGCCGCCGACGAGCGCGAGGCCCGCCGCCGCGGCGAGTGCCCGCTTCCAACTCTTCACTCTGGTTCCCTTCGTGGGACTGCACGCCGGACGGTCGTCCGGCGTGGGCTCGAGGCGCGCCGCGTGGGCGGCGGCGCGCGGTCGCTCACCTGCGCAGCAGCGCGGTGAACCGGGGCGAGCGGGACAGCACGGTCAGCCCGGGTCCGGCGCCGACCGCGATCCCGCCGAGTAGCAGGGCGACCAGCAGCACGTAGCGCACCGCGCCGAGCGGGCGCGCCGCCGTCAGGGTCCGGTTTCCGGCCGAGGCGCTGTTGGGCAGCGGCGAGGCGGTCAGGATCCGCGCGGACGGGGCCGGGGACGCGGCGGCGGACGCGCTCGCGCCCAGCCCGCTTCCGGCACCGCTGCCGAGCCCGCCGCCGGAGGAGCCGCCGACGGTGACCGTGATGCCCTCTCCCCCGCTGGCGATCACGCTGGGCGAGGGCGACGGCGAGTGGTTGGCGACGGACAGGATCGTGCTGGCCGCCGCAAGGGTCTGCTGCTGCATGGCCGTGGTCAGCGGCACGTAGCCGAGCGGGAGCTGGCCGGGCTCGTTGCCGGTGGCCTGGCCGGGGCCGACGGCGTAACGCAGCAGCGCGGCGTAGTCCGCGGCCTCGCCGGTGGACAGCTCGCTCGGCACGGTCGCCGCGTAGGTCAGCGTGGTCAGCGGATAAGCGCCCTGCGGCAGCGGGCCGGGGACCGGCACGACGACACCGTCCACGCCGCTGGGCACCATCGCGGCGGCTCCGGCCAGCAGGCTGGTGGTGCCCGGCTGCACGCAGTTGCTCCCGGAGTCGTCGCAGAGGCTTGCCATCGGCAGTCCGTCGCGGGTCGCGGTGGCCACGTCGGAGACGGCGAGCACCGCGCGCTGGCCCTCGGGCTCGGCCGGGGTCGAGCCCCAGGTGGCCGGGTTGCCGCCGAAGCCCCAGGTGGTGCGCAGCAGCAGGTCGCCGCGGCCGGCCGCGCGCGCTCCGGCGTGCATCGTGGCGGCGTACGGGAACCAGTCGAGGCTGCACAGCGGGGTCTGCGGCGCCGGGAAGGCCTGGCAGGCCGGATCGACCTTGGGGTAGTCGTCCCGGGGCAGGTCCAGGCCGGTGTAGTTCGGGTTGACCTTCATGCCCCAGGGGTCTGCGGTCCCGGCCACGAAGACGCGGGCGGCCGGGTCGGCGTTCACCCAGGCCCACAGCTCGCTGGTGGCGTCGGACGGGGAGAGCGGCACGAGCATCCCGGCGATGCCCGAGTTGAAGGTCAGGTCCTTGAACGCCGGATTGAGCGCGAGGAAGTCCGGGTCGCTGGTCAGGTCGGCCGGATTGCCGCTCACGTCGGTCGCGCCGGGCACCACCGCGTCCCGGTACGACTGGGTCAGCAGCTTGGCCACCAGCCGCGGGCTGAGGTTCAGACTCGTGATCCGGGTCCCGTTGCGCTGCTGGACACTGGTCGGCGCGCTGAACGAGGACTGGCTCTCGATGTTGAAGGCGACGGCCAGGCCGGACAGCGCCACCGGCGCGTAGAGCGGTTTCTTGTCAGCGGCCAGAGTCCCCGCGGCCAGCGGCCGGGACAGGAAGACCAGGCCGGGGTCCGGGGCCGTCAGCTCCTGGCGGGCCAGGTCGTCGGTCAGCTGCGAGTAGCCGTACACGGCGCTGGTGTGCTGGCACAGGGCCGGCTGCCACTGGGCCATCGCCTCGGTGATCTGCTCGTCCCCGGAGGTCGGGCGCTCGGAGGCGCCGATCGAGCAGGCGGCGCCGAACGGCTGGTAGCCGAGCGGGACGACGAGGCGCTGGTTCCAGTTGCTGGTGCTCAGCGGCGAGGAGAGCAGGCCGGTCTGGGTGGTCACCCCGCGCCGGGTGGTGCCGTCCACCTCGAGGTTGTCGCGCGGCACGACGACCAGCCAGCAGCCCCGGGCCACGGCCTTGCCGGCCGCGTTGGTCTCCGCGGCGCCGCAGCCGAGGCCGGGGGCCTGGGTGATGGTCTGGGTCTCGAAGTAGGTCTGGCCGGTGCCGTCCGAGGTGGTCAGCGCGAACGGGATCTCGTTGCTTGAGCTCTGGTCGTAGAACGGGTTCGGCCCGTCGGTGACCGTGTCCCCGGTGACGGAGTCGAAGGGCACGTTGAGGCTGCCCTGCTGGCCGGGCGGCAGCTTGATCGGTTCGAGCGGGTCGACCGGCGAGCCGTAGGTGACCTGCCGGGAGGCCACGTACGCGCCGCCGCGCGAGTCCCCGGCGTACGCCCCGTACTCGCACTGGGTGCGGTCCGGCCCGGAGGCGGCGTCGCCCCAGCACTCCATCAGCTGCAGGTAGTTGACACCGAAGACCTGGCCGCCCTGGAAGGTGGGCGTGCCGCCGGTCCAGGTGACATTGACGACCTGGTCGATCAGGTTCTGGGTCTGGCTGACCGTCACCTTGAGGTTCGAGAAGCGGCCGGTGCCGGAGACGGTGACCGCGGAGTCGGAGCCGGAGGTGGCGTTGGACGTGGCGCCGCTCGCGTCGGAGGCCGCGGAACCGGCCGCCAGGGCGGGCGCTCCGAGGCCGACCAGCGAGACGGTGACCGCGAACAGCCCGGCCGCCAGCCGCAATCGCGCCCGCAGGGTCAGTCCGGAACGCTCGCGCTTCACGACCGGCCCCGCCGGTTCAGGTACCGGGCCAGCAGCGGCGGTCCGATCGTGGCGGCCAGCAGCAGCAGCGCGGCCAGCACCATGAGTACGTGCTCGAAGTCGCTGCCGATGCCGTCGCCGACCAGCACGGTCTGCGCGACCGCCGAGCCGTTGCCGGTCGTGCCCGTCCCGTTCCCGGTTCCGCCGGTTCCGTAGGGCAGGCCGGTGTCGGGGTTGATTGCGGCGGAACTGCTGCTCGCGCTTGCGCCGAGCCCGCCGGCCGCGCCCGTGCCCGTCCCCGTGCCGGTCCCGCCGGTGCCGGTGCCCGATCCGGTCCCGCCGGTGCCGCCCGAACCTGAGCCCGCCCCGGAACCGGAGCCCGAGCCGTCCGAGGTCTGCCCCGGCGCGCACTGGGTCGGGCCCTGCTTGTCGCAGGACAGCGGCTGCGGCGCGTTCACCGCCAGGGTGTTGGTGCCGTTGGTGGAGAAGGTCGGGTTCTTGCACTTGCTGATGTCGATGCTCTGCACGTCGACGCCCGGGATGCGGCGCACCTGGGTCAGCGCCGCCTGGACCAGGTTGATCGGCAGCGGCGAGTAGCCGAGCGCGTCCGCGTCCTGCTGGCCCTGGCACAGGAAGTAGTAGGCGAACGCGCCGAGCGTCCGGCCCTTGGCCGTGGTGAACGGGGCCTCGGCGGTGGTCGGCAGGATCATGTAGCTGTAGCTGGACAGCGGGTACGTGCGCGGATCAGGGTCCGTATACACGTTGGCCAGGTCCTGGGTCAGGTCGCTGTTGATCCTGGCCTTGAGCAACGCGACGGCGACGTCCGAGGCGGTCGGCGCGGTGTAGTAGTGCGCCGCGTTGAGCATCTTGGCGACCGGGAAGTTCGCGTTGCGTGCGTAGGAGTACTCGACGTACGTGATCGAGCCCTCGCTGGTGGGCTGCGCGACGTAGCCGGACACGCCGGTCGACAGCGACTTGACGATGAAGTCGCTGCCCGAGGCCACCGGGAAGAAGGAGGTGGTGCCGCACGGCGAGCTGCGCCCTGCCTTGTTGCAGTAGGCGTTCCAGATCGACGGGTAGGTCTTGGCCATCCAGGTGGTCAGCTGGGCGGTGGTGCCGGAGCCGTCGCCGCGCACGACCGGGACGATCTGGCGCGGCGGCAGGGCCAGGCCCGGGTTGTCCGCCCTGATCTCCGGGTCGTTCCACATCGTCACGTTGCCGGTGAAGACGTCCGCGATGGTCTTGCCGGACAGCCGCAGGTTCGTCACCCGCTGGCCGCCGATGTCCAGGTGGTACATGAAGGAGGTGCCGCCGGCCACGATCGGCATGTAGGCGAAGGGCCGGGACGGCGGCGGCTCGGTCACCCCGTTGTCGGTGACCCCGTAGGGGATCTCGGAGACGGCGAAGTCCACGGTGTGGTTCTTGAACTGGTTGCGGCCGTCCGAGGAGCCGGTGCCGGCGTAGTTGATCTGCATGCGGTACTGCTGCACGTTGCTGGCCCAGTCGATGATCGCGTTCTCGCTCCAGGTGGAGCCCGCCCCGGAGACCGGCACGTAGCCGGTGGCCGCCCCGGCCGGGCTCGCGGTGCCCGCGACGAGGACGAGCAGCGCGGCCGCGACGGCGGCGAGCCGGCCGGTTCCCGACAACCGCCTCGGCAGAGGTCTGATCACGGACTGCTCCAGTTCTGGTTCGCGATGCGGGCGAGGTCGAGCGCCGACCCGCGGGCGCGGCGGCGCTGCTGGCGGCGGGTCAGGTGGCCCGGTCCGTGCCCGCCGATGGTCCGCGCGGCGAAGAAGAGGACGAGCACGATCAGGATCAGCACGCAGGCCGCCCCGTAGGCGCGCTGGATCTGCAGCGGCTCGCCCGAGGTGACCAGCTTGAAGACGGCCAGCGGCAGCGAGGCCTGCGGGTCGTGCAGCGGGTTGGCGTTGGTGTAGGTGCTGTATCCGGCGGTCAGCAGCACCGGGGAGGTCTCGCCGAGCCCGCGGGCGCTGCCCAGGATCACCGCGCTGGCCAGGCCGGAGCGCGCGGTGGGCAGGGTGACCGTCCACACGGTGCGCCACTGTCCGGCGCCGAGCGCGTAGGCGGCCTCCTTGAGCGAGCCGGGCACCAGGCGCAGCACCACGTCGGCGGCCCGGATGATGATCGGCAGCATCATCACGCTGAGCGCGAAGCCCGCGGCCAGGCCACCCTTCTCGACCTGCAGGTGCACCGGTCCGACCTGCACGCCGATGATGAGCGCGGCGTAGATGAACAGGCCCGCGACGATGGACGGCAGCGCGGTGGCCGCGTCGGCGATGGTGCGCACGAAGCGGGCGAAGCGTCCCGGCAGCTCGTTGAGGAAGACCGCGCACAGCAGTCCGAGCGGCACCGTGATGGCCAGGGCGATGCCGATCTGCTCCAGGGTGCCGATCATCGCGTGCCGCACGCCGCCCACGGTCAGCGGCGAGAGCGGGCCGGCGCTGCGCAGGTCCTGTGTCCAGAAGTTGAGGTGGTGCAAGGCCGGCCAGCCCTGGACGGCCACGTAGGCGATCACGTCGATCAGCGCGGCGAGCAGGAGCAGGGCCATGCTGTGCGCGAGCGCGGCGGCGAACCGGTCGCGTACCGTGGGCCAGCTCTCGTCCAGAGAGACCAGGAACGTGTAGAAGACCAGGAACATCACGTAGGCGACGAGGATGAAGCCGATCAGCCCGTCGAACGGGGCGATCTGGGTGAACAGCAGGGCGGTGAAGCTCAGCCCGCCCGCGAACGCGCCGCCGAGGGCGAGCAGGTCGCTGCCGCGCACCGCGGCGGGCCGGCGCCGGCGTTCCGGCCGGTCCGGCTCCTCGATCACCGGGACCACCGTGGTACCCGGCGGGACGGTCCCGTCGTCCGGGATCTCGGTGTTCGACAGCCCAGCGGTCGACAGCTCAGCGGTCGACAGCTCGATGTCCGGCGACTCTGCGTTCGCAGTCTCCGGCAGGGTTCCCGTCTCAGGCATCGCTCACCGCCCCGGACCGGCTGCGCGCGACGATGGCCGAGGCGGCGAAGTTCACGATCAGGGTCAGCACGAACAGCGCCAGGCCCGCCGCCATCAGCGCCGCCATCTCGAAGTCGGTGGCCGCGCCGTAGTGGTTGGCGATCAGCGCGGACACCGAGCTGGTGCCGGCCTGCAGGATGTGCGGCTGGATCTGGAAGCCGAAGCTGATGACGATGTAGACGGCGATGGTCTCGCCGAGCGCGCGGCCGAGCCCCAGCATCGTGCCGCCGATGATGCCGCCGCGGCCGAACGGCAGCACCACGGTGCGGATCATCCCCCAGCGGGTCGCGCCGAGGGCGTACGCCCCCTCCCGCTCGCCCAGCGGGGCCTGGGCGAAGGCCTCGCGCATCACCGAGCAGGCGATCGGCGTGACCATCAGCGCGACGGTCATCCCGGCGACGAAGGTCGAGCCGCTGTAGGCGTTGAGGTTGATCAGCGCGTCGTGCGGGTCCGCGCCGTTCACCTTGAACAGCGGGATCCAGCCGAGGTAGGTGGAGATGAACCGGGAGATGCCGACCACGTGCTGGTTGAGGAACAGGAAGCCCCAGAGCCCGTAGACCACGCTGGGGATCGCCGCCATCAGGTCGACCAGCGCGATCAGCGTGCGCCTGAGGTAGGCCGGGGCGTACTCGGAGATGTACAGCGCGCTGCCGAGCGCCAGCGGCAGGGCGAGGCAGATCGCGGTCAGCCCGATCAGCACCGAGCCGATCAGCACGCCCGCGATGCCGAAGTTGTGCGAGTCCGGCTGCCACTGCTGGTTGGTCAGGAACCTGAATCCGTCGACCTTGAGCGCCAGCCGGCCGCGCAGCACCAGGAAGCCGCCGACCAGCACCATCATCGCCAGCACGAGGGCGCCGCTGCCGCGGGCCATCCCGCGGAAGGCGCGGTCCCCGGAGCTGCGGCGGCTGGAGACCGGCCGCGGAGCGTCGGTGCCGGGACCGGAGCCGGCGCCGGACCCGCCTCCGACGCCGAGAGCGGTCGTCGTCATCGCCGAACCGCGAGCGGCAGGCAGGGCTCGTCGGCGACCTGCGCGGTGGGCACGGCCGCGACGAAGTGGCTCAGGTTGTAGGCGCACTCGCGGTGCCGGTGGTACGGGCGGCCGGCCACCGCGACCGGATGCCCGCTGACGGCCAGCCGCCAGCTCCACGCGCCGCCCGGCAGCGTGCCCGCCGTGATCGCCGAGGTGACCGCGCCGATCTCGCGCTTGAGGACCCGCACGGCCTCAAGGCAGGAGTCGAGGTCGGGGTACCAGACCGGGCTGCGGCCGAGCTCGCGGTTGTTCGCGCCGAGCAGCCGCCACGCGACGTGTTCGTGCTCTGATGAAGCTGCGCCGGGGACGTGCGCCCGCGACCCTTCGTCGCGACCCTTCTCCGGGTACGAACATATGAACAGAAAGCGCGGTTGAGCCATGCTTCGCCACCCTCCCCCCACGGCGCGCACCGTCGAACACGTGCGCGGTGAGCTTCGATCACCCAGGGGCGCACGCAGCGGCTCATTCGCGCCGCCGAATGCTCCCTGCACCGAGACGAACAGTCTCGGCAGGCGGCGACATGGCACACACGCTGCTGTGAACGCCGGACACCGGCCGGGTTAACGGGAGTTCGCAGAGCAGATGACACTGTGTTGCAGTGGAAAGGTGCATGGCCGGGGCGGGTCGATTCGCCGTCATATGCGGACCTGTCAGCCGTGCCTGCGGGCCACGGGCGGCTCGTCGCCGTAAGCTGCGTCCATGGCCAACGATGTGCTTCCCGACCCGTCGACCACGTTCGGAAAGCGGGTGCGCGACCGCCTCGCCAAGGAGCTCGTGCTCTGGCTGACCACGGTCGGCGCGGACGGGACCCCGCAGCCCAACCCGGTCTGGTTCCTGTGGGAGGGCGAGGACACGATCCTCGTCTACAACCGGCCCGACGCGAACCGGATCAACCACGTCAGGCTGCGTCCCCGGGTCGCACTGAACTTCGACGGGAACGGGCTCGGCGGCGAGATCGTCGTGCTGACCGGCACCGCCGAGCTGCTGGAGGACTTCCCGCTCGCCCACGAGAACGAGCCCTTCGCCGAGAAGTACGCGGAGCGCACCGCGGGCTCGTTCGACGGCCCGGAGGACTTCGCCCGCAAGTACCCGGTGGCGATGCGCATCCGGATCAGCCGCGTGCGCTGACGGGGTGACAGCATGACGGCCTACCCGAAGCGACCGAGCCCGGCAGCGGTCAGCAGCGGTCTTTGATTCAGCAGTGATCCTTGGGCCTGCCCGGCCGCTCGGCGCTGACCTGGGCCGGGGTCGGCACCAGCAGGGCGCCGTTGCCAGTCGCGGCGTACACGGTCATGTCCGGGTCGGTGTAGATCTCACGCACGTGCCCGGCCGGGAGGTTGATCGCGACGAGGGCGCGGACGGACTGGTCGATCAGCACGTTGCACTGCGGCGCGCCGATCACGATGGTCTCGACGCCGTTCAGCGCGGAGGCGTTCGGCACGTTCGTGCGCACGCCGATGCCCGGCAGGTAGGTGGCCGCGAGCCACCAGGCGATCCCCGCGGTGATGACCGGGCCGGTCAGGCCGTTGCGCTTCATCAACCCGGGCAGGGTCTTGATCCCGATCGGCTTGATCTGGGCGACCCGGCCGCTCTGCGCGGCGGAGGCGGACACCGGGACCGCGAGCAGGGCGACGGCGACCGTGATCGGCAGCGCCTTGCGGACGGCGGACCCGCGGTCGCGCGCGAGCCGGCCCGCCGCCTCGACCAGCGCCTGCATTCCAAGCGCCGCGAGTGCGAAGAAGGCCGGCGTCCACATCACCCAGTAGAAGCCGAGCGCGACGTGGGTGAAGAAACTGTGGAACAGGAAGGGGACCGCCAGCAGCCACAGCACCACCAGGTCCCGGCGCAGGCAGACCGCGGCCAGGGCAGCGATGACGAGCACGGCGGTCAGTGCCGTCCCCCAGTTGTGTCCGGCGAACCAGAGGTTCGCCCACCACGGCGGGAACATCGTGACCCGGCCGGCGAAGCCGATCGAGTGCCCGTCGTGCGAGTGCGCCGACTGGAACTCGATCAGGTACCTGATGCTGGTGAGCGGATGGCCGACCGGCAGGTAGGCGGCCGTGAACACCAGCACGCTGGCCGCCACCGCCAGCAGCGTCTGCCCGGCCCGCACCGCCAGCTGCCGGGCCGAGCGCGCCGCCAGCGCGAGGATGAGGATGGCCGGTCCGACCAGGCCGAGGAAGCCGTTCTCCTTCGCCGCCGCCGCGCAGCCGACCGCGATGCCGGAGAGCGCAGCGAACAGCCAGCCGCCACGGCCGGAGCGGCGCAGCCACTCCCAGCCGAGCAGCAGCGAGGCGACCATGAACAGCTCTGCGACCGGGTCGAGCATGCCGAACCGGGAGAACCTGCCGACCGAGCCGCTGGCCGCCTCGGGCAGCACGGTGACCAGGCCGAAGGCGAGCAGGCCGATCCAACGTCCGGCGATCCTGGCCACCCAGACGCCGAGCAGGACCCCGGTCAGGATCGCGCACAGCGCGGACACGCAGCGGTCCACCGTGATGCTCGGGTGGCCGACCAGTTCCTGGGCGAGGCCGAAGAGGAGCTTGGCGAGTGGCGGGTGCTCGAAGTTGTCCGGCGCGGGCGTGAGCATGGACCCGCCGAGGTGTGGGGTCTTCGCCTGGCCGTGAACATACGTCCAAGCCACCGAGGAGTAGGTGAGCTCGTCCGCCAGCACCTGCGGGGTGCCGATCCGGAACAGGTTCTGGAACAGCGCCCAGGCCCCGAGGAGTCCGGCGGCGACGGTGAAGCCCGGTCCGGCCGTCCGGAACCTGGCCAAGGCGGACTCGCGACGGCCCTGCCGCTCGGGCTCCGGAGTGAGGTCCTCGGCGGGCGACGGGGCGTGCGCGTCCTGTGCGGCACCCGCCGACATCATCGCCACCCGGCGCTGCAGAACACTCGAATCGCTCCCATCGGGCAGGCCCCGGCCCCTCCACGAGCGCGCTCGCGGTGGTGGCCGGGCCCGCTCTGAATCCGGCGAGAGCCTACACGGTCCGGATTAGCCGGACTGTTCTGCTTGGGCGGCCCGGCGTTCTCGGGACGCGTCGAAGCGCCAGAGCAGTTCCAGCGCGAGCGCCGCGCAGCCGGCCACGGCCAGCGAGGTGGCGGTCTGCTGCCAGGCGCCGAAGTGCAGGTCGAAGATCCGCCGGCCGACCGGCACCAGCGCGACCAGCAGGAAGCCGCCCGCCATCGCCGCGACCAGCACCGCCTTCCACCAGACCAGCGGACGGGCCACCAGGGTCAGCACCCACAGGCCGACCGTGAACAGGGTGACCATCGCGGCGGTCTGCTCGACCTCAAGCCGCGCGCCGGGCTCGAGCCGGGCCAGGTAGTAGGAGGTGAACGAGGCCGCCCCGACGATCAGCCCGGCCGGGATGGCGAAGCGCAGCACCCGGCCGACGAAGCCGCTCCTGGCGCGGGCGGTGTTCGGCGCCAGGGCGAGGAAGAAGGCCGGGACGCCGATCGTCAGGGTACTGATCAGGGTGGTGTGCCGGGGCAGGAAGGGGTAGGGCAGCCGGGCGATGCCGACCAGCAGGACCATCAGGAAGGATTCGAAGGACTTCACCAGGAACAGGTTCGAGACCCGCTCGATGTTGCCCACCACCCGGCGGCCCTCGGCGACGACGGAGGGCAGGGTGGCGAAGCGCTCGTCGAGCAGCACGATCTGCGCCACGGCCCGGGCGGCGCCGGAGCCGGAGCCCATCGCGACGCCGATGTCGGCGCTCTTGAGGGCGAGCACGTCGTTGACACCGTCGCCGGTCATCGCGACCGTGTGGCCGCGGGACTGGAGCGCGGTGACCATCTGCTGCTTCTGGCGCGGCGTCACCCGGCCGAAGACCGAGTTCGCCTCGACGGCCAAGGCCAGCGCCTCCGGGTCGTCCGAGGGCAGCGAGCGCGCGTCGAGCGGATGCTCGGCTCCGGGCAGACCGAGCGAGCCCGCGACTGCGCCGACCGACACGGCGTTGTCCCCGGAGATGACCTTGAGCGAGACCGCCTGTTGCTCGAAGTAGCCGAGGGTCGGGGCGGCGTCCTCGCGGATCCGCTGCTCCAGGGTGATCAGCGCGACCGGGGTGACGTCGGCGGGGATGAGGTCGGAGAGTGCGAGGTCGGTGGAGGTGGGGTCTGTGGAGGCGTGGTTAGTTGAGGCGGGATCGGCGGGGGCGGGATCGGCCGGGGTGAGGGAACCGGCGTATGACGCGAGCATCAGCACACGCAGTCCGGTCGCGCCGAGACGTTCCGCCTCAGCGGCAGCGGCAGTCCCCCGGCCGAGGACATCGGGCGCACCGAAGAGCCAACTACCGTGTCCGTCTGAGAAGGACACGCCGCTCCACTTCCGGGCAGAGGAAAACGCGGCGACGGTCTCGGGCCGCCAGCCGCCCGGGTCAGGACAAGCCTCGATGACGGCAGCCATGGTGGCATTGGGCCGAGTCTCCGCCGCACCGAGCGCTCCCAGAACGGTGCGGATATGGTCGCGGGCTGCTGCACTTGTCCCGCTGGGGAGGACACCCTCGGTGTTTACACCAGTCTCACTGGCGCGGACAGCGTCCATGTTTACAGCGGTCTCGCCGAGGCGGACATCCACCGCGTTTACACGTGTCCCACTGGGGAGGACCTCCGCCGCCGCACCTGTCTCGCTGGCGTGGACACCCCCTGTGTCTACACGTGTCTCGCTGGGGCGGACGCCCTCCGCCTCCACACCTGTCTCACTCGCGCGGACGCCCCCGGTGTTTACACCAGTCTCGCTGGCGCGGACAGCGTCCATGTTCACAGCGGTCTCGCCGAGGCGGACATCCACCGCGTTTACACGTGTCCCACTGGGGAGGACCTCCGCCGCCGCCACACCTGTCTCGCTGGCGCGGACGCCCTCCACGTCCACACCTGTCTCACTCGCGCGGACATCCGCGGTGTTTACACCTGTCTCGCTGGGGCGGACGCCCCCCGCCTCCACCACACCTGTCTCACTCACGCCGACATTCGCATTCAGCGGTCTGATCTCCGCTAGCCGCATACCGCCCTCGGTCAGTGTGCCTGTCTTGTCCAGGCAGACCGTGTCCACCCGCGCGAGGCCCTCGATCGCTGGCAGTTCCTGCACCAGGCACTGCTTACGCCCCAGCCGGACGACCCCGACCGCGAAGGCCACCGAGGTGAGCAGCACCAGCCCCTCGGGGACCATCGGCACGATGCCGGCTACAGTCCGGCTGATGCTCTCTCGGGTTCCCTCGTCCCCAGCGCCCCCGGACACCTGCGACTGCACCACCACCTGCAGGATCCCGACCGGAATCATCAGCACCGTCAGATAGCGCAGGATCCGGTTGATCCCGTCGCGCAGTTCGGAACGCACCAGGGTGAACTGCTGCGCCTCGGCGGCCAGTTTCGCCGCGTGCGCGTCCGCGCCGACTCGGACTGCACGCATCGCGCCTGCCCCGGCCACGACGAAGGATCCGGAGAGCAACTCGTCCCCGACCCGCTTGACCACCGGGTCCGCCTCGCCGGTCAGCAGCGACTCGTCCACCTCGAGCGCCTCGGCCTCGACCACCGCGCCGTCCACCGGAATCTTGTCCCCGGCCACCAGCAGCACCAGGTCGTCCTGCACCAGCTCGGCCGAGGCGACCTGGCTCTCGGCCCCATCCCGGCGCACCCGGGGCCGCGCCTCGCCGACGATGGCGAGCGAGTCGAGGGTGCGCTTGGCCCGCCACTCCTGCACGATGCCGATCAGCGCGTTGAAGATGATCACGAAACCGAACAGGGCGTCCTGGATCGGTGCCACCACGAGCATGATCACGAACAGGGCGCCGATCAGCCCGTTGAACCAGGTGAACACGTTCGTCCGGACGATCACGGCCAGGGAGCGGCTGGACTGGACCGGGACCGCGTTCGTCCGTCCGGCGGCGACCCGCTCGGCGACCTGGCCGGACGTCAGGCCGCGCATGTCCGTCTCGGAGGTCTGCAAGTCCGTCGTCGTCATCGCGTCACCATGATCAGACCCTAAGTCAGATGCGCAGGCTACGGCGCGTCCAGCCGTCCGTCACGGGGTCCCGGCAGAGCCGCGACGAGGTCATCCATTCGGAGTAGCGGGGAGAAGAACATCGTCACGGCGACCGTCCGGCCAGGTGACGGAGACCCGGCTCGCGCCGCCTTCGCTCTCCACTCCGAGGGTGACGCCGTGCGCCGCCTGCGGCCCTGCCACGGTTCCGGACAGGGCAACGAGAACCGCGTACACCTCGCCGTACTCGATCGGCTCCAGGGTCTCGACGATCGGCACGGCGCTCCAGTACGCGAGCGGGTTCATACCGCCGGACTTATAACAGCCCGCCGTGAACGGCCCACGCAACCCCACGATGGTCGTGGTCAGACCGTCCAAGCCCTCAGCCCATGCGGACTTGACGGCACTGCGCACGCTCGGGGCGGTCCCCTCGTCGACGGCGAGAGCCCACCCGCCGAACCGGAGCTTCCACGGGCCGGCTTGGGTCGGCCACTCGCCGCCGAGTTCGTCCGGGCTGCCAGGTCCGGCCGGATCGACGCGGGCGAGCCGGATCTCCAGCGGTCCGTGCAGCAACGACGCGGTGGTCACCCACGGCCCGGCCGTGAATCCAAACTCAGTGTCCTGCGAAAGCTGCGGCTGGTGGGGGTCGTTCGGCAGGGGCCTTTTGCCGAGCCACCAGTGCGCGCGGTGCCGGGACACCGCCTGCCCCTCGTCGATGTGCACTGACAGCGCCGGGGTGCGGTGCGAGGTCCCACCGTTCTCAGTGAGCAAGGCGATGTGCGAGTCGATCGCGGCCCACTCCCCGTAGTTGGGCGCCGCATGCGTGGAGTAGCCGTGAAGGGCATATCCGGGCACGTCGATGCCGAGGTGCGTAGTCGCCGCATGATCACCGCCGTGTTGGGCGATGCGCACGACACCGTCGGCCTTCGTGCCGGACGCGATCCAGCCCAGCCGGGGCAGCGCGAACGACACGTCGCCGCTCTCGATCGGCAGCGGCTCCTCCGGCGCAGTCCACACCGGGTGGTCCTCCGGCAGCACGAGGCCCGCGAACCCTTTGCTGGCCCAGTACGGCGAGCCGCCGCCGGAGTACGGCTCGCGCATCGTCTCGAAGCGCCGGTGCCAGCCGATCGGCAGCAGGCCGGCCTCGTCGAAGCAGCCCCGCCCGACGAAGTGCTCCAGCACCCCGCCGGCCAGACGGCGGGTGCGGCCCGGCGGCAGCGGCGTGGAGTCGAAGATCGCACCGGCCCAGAACGGGGCGAGCATTGCGAAGCGATAGGTCAGCGAGCGGCCTTGGAACAGCGGCCGGACGGGACGGGCGAGGTCGTCGCCATCGCTGCCGCCGTTGCCGCCGTTGCCCCCACCGCCACCGCCACCGCCACCGGAACAGTCCACGCCGACCAGGCGTTCCGCGTCCTCCAGATAACGACGCAGTCGCTCCCGGTACCGGTCCAGCAGCCCCGGCTCCGCGTCGTCGCCGGAAATCCGGCAGTACCAGAGCGGATAGAAGTGCATCGCCCAGCCGCTGTAGTAGTCGAAGCAGCGCGGCTCGCCCGGGGCGGCCTCGCCGTCCGAGTACCAGCCGTCCCCGACGTACCAGGCCTCGGTCCGGGCGAAGGTGTGCTCCAGGTCCTCGCGCCGCCACGGGCCGCCGACCGAGCGCAGGAACGCCTCGGTCACCGCGCGGAACCAGGTCCAGTTGTTGTCGGGGGTCTCGGTTCCGACCATCGCGCCCATCCAGTCGACCAGGTTGGCGCGCACCCGGCCGTCCAGCCGGTCCCAGATCCACGGCCGGGACTCGTGCAGCGCGAGCGCGATCGACGCGCACTCGACCTTCGCCTGACCGATCTCGTCGGGCCTCGGCCAGCGCTCGGGCGAGTCAGGGTCCGTACCCGCCGCGAGCCCGGCGGCGTACCACTCGGCGACGCCGCCCGGGTCCCGCCCCCGCGACTGCGCGAGGCGGAACCCGGCCAGCAGGAAGGTGCGCGCGAAGCCCTCCAGCCCGTCGCTCCACTGCCCGGACCGGCTCTGCGGTCCGGGCAGGTGGATCAAGGCGTGGCCGGGCGTCGCATACGGACGCACGGCGGCCAGGGCGCGGTCGGCCAGGGCCTCCCAATCCGCGCGGGACCGGAACGACCGGGTGCCAATATCCATCCACGCCTCCGAGCCGCCGTACACCTGCGCCGCCGTAACTGCCGTGCAGTCGATCCGCCGACCCCTGTCAACCGGCCGCCGTCAGCCAACCTCCGTCAGCCAACCACTGCTATCACTACCCCTACCCCTACCCCTGCGACCAGAGCTGGTTAGACCCGCCATTACAGGTCCACAGCTCCACCGGCGAGGCCGCGGCGGTCTTCGCCCCGGTCACGTCGAGACAGAGCCCGGATTCGCTGTTCGTCAGCGAACCGTCCGGATGCAGCTCCCAGCGTTGGTTGCTGCCGCCGTTGCAGGTATAGATATCCACGATCGTGCCGGCCGTCTTGGCCGCCTGGTACGCGTCCAGACACTTGCTGCCGTACACCGTGATCGTGCCGCTCGCGGTCAGGGTGAGCTCCTGGTTCGAGGCCGCGGTGCAGGTCTCGATGTCCAGCTGGGTACTGTTCGTGGTCGAACTGCCCGGCACGCCGAGGCAGCGCCCCGAGGCCGAGCCGATCAGCTCCGTCGCGCTGATCCCGCCGCTGCCCGGCTGTCCCGAACTGCCCAGCACGAACGTGGTCACGCTCTTCGCCGCCAGCGAGCCGGTGATCGTCGAGCCCGAGATCGTCGGCGCGGACACGCTCGCCACGTTCTCGGTCGCGCTGGTCCTGTACGCACCCTGCGACGTGATCGTGCCGCTGCCCAGGTTCAGGCTGAGCGAGGTGGCCGAGCTGTTGGTGTTCGTGGCCACGATCGTCCAGGCGTTGTTGGCCCAGAACGCCAGCGCCTGCACGCCCGACGGCGCCCCGGTCAGCCCGTACCGCACGGCGCCCGGTCTGACGAACCTGCTGTACTGGGCCACCGTGTAGAACCGCTTCGAGATATAAAGGTTCTGATCACCATCGGAGGCGAAGTTCGGGTTGTAGTAGATCAGCCCGTCGTTGTACCCGGTGGAGTTCACACTGGTCGCACAGGTCGAGCTGGTGGCCGGATCGCAGCCCATCACCGGCGAGAGCGCGGTCCAGAACTGGAACGCGCTGTCGTCTCCGTAGGCGAAGTCGTTGTAGATGCTGTTCGCCGTCTGGATGCCGCCCGCGATGGTGGGGTCGTACTGCGCCCCGTAGCCGCCGCCGGTGACCTGGCAGCAGATCTCGCTGGCCCACTTGGCCTTGCTGTTGACGTCGCCGAGCGCTGACACGAGCTCCAGCTGGGTTCCGCTCGGGTAGTCGTAGGTGTGGTGCGCGATGGCGCCCACGTACGACGCCGCAGTCGAGTCGGCCAGCCAGGTCGGCGCCTCGGAGAGCAACTGCGTGGTCTTACTCGACTCGTCCGCGATCACCGTCGTGGAGGAAAGCCCGGCCGACTTGAGCGCCGAGCCGACCGCGGTGATCGTGCCGGTCCGCTCCGAGGCCGGTACCGCCATGCCCTCCTGGCTACAGCTGCTGAAGCTGTTGTCCGGCTCGTTCATCGGGCTGATCTGGTTGAAGGTCACCCCCTGCGAGGCGAAGTGCGAGGCCACGGTCGCCAGGAAGGTCCCGTAGGCCGACTCGTCCGCCGCCACCAGGGTTCCGCCGCAGTCCTGATTGTTGCTGGTGTACTGCTCCGGCGCACTGTTGACGAAGCCGATCAGGTCCGGCACTGCGTCCGCCGCGGCCTGCTTGAGGAAGTACTGCCCGGTGGCGTCCTTGGTCCAGTCGTAGGTGCCCGAGCTGGACAGGAAGCCGGAGGCGGCCCGCGGGCCGCTGGACACGCCGACCCCGCCGCCGCCGATGTTGTACCGGTACTGACTCAAGTCCAGCCCGGCGGTGGTGAACAGCAGCGAGGCCACCTTGGCCTGGTTGGCCGCGGAGAAACTCGCCAGGTCGTTCACCCACCACGCGCCGGAGGCGCCGAAACCGGCGACGGTCTGCGCGGGTCCGGTGATCAGCGCGGTGCTGGACGCGGCGGGGACGAGCGCCGACGGCGTGGAGACGGGTCCGGCCGAGGGCATGAGGGCTGCGGCGACGACGACGGCGCCGAGTAGCGCGGGTGGGATGAAACGTCGGGACATTACTGCTCTCCTCTCTGAGAGCGGTGTGGCCATGAATCAACCGGTCCGAGATCGCGTCAAGGCCGAAGTCCTCTTGCTGAGACCTGACTTCCTCGCCTCCGGCCGGTCGAGCCAGGGCGGTAAGCTACTGATTCCCACCCCCTTCGTCAATTGGTTGGACGAAGTCCGCAAAAAAAGAATCCCGTGCCTTTGCCGAGCCGCCCGCCGCTAGGCCCGGACCAGGGCCAGCGCACCTTCCAGGGCGAAGGTCGCAGCACCCAGACTCACCGGATTGCTCACGATCGGGCAGAGCACGATCTGCGTACTCTGCAACGGCCGGGCCAGCGCGTGCTGCGCCACGGTCTCCCGCATCGCCGCCAGCAGCGCGTCGCCGAGCCGGGCCGCGACCCAGCTGCTCAGTACGATGACCTGCGGATTCAATAGATTGACGAGATTGCCTACCGCAGCACCCAGATACCGTGCAGTCCGCCGCACCGCCTCCACCGCCACCGGGTCGCCGGCGGCCAGCGCCCGCGCCATAGCGTCGATCGCAGTGGTCTGATCCTCCTGGACCAGCGGACTGTCCGGGTCGATCTCCCGCAGGGTCCTGATGATGCCGGGCGCGCCGACGTAGGCCTCCACGCAGCCGAGCGCCCCGCAGTGGCAGGCCCGCCCGTCGAGCACCAGGGTGGTGTGCCCCCACTCCCCCGCCGTGTTCGTCACGCCGCGGTACAGCGCCCCGCCGATCGCGATCCCGGCGCCGACCCCGGTGCCGAGGTTGACCACCACCACGTCGTGGCTGCCGCGCGCCGCGCCGAACCACAGCTCCGCGACCGTGCAGGCCATCAGCGGGTTGTCCAGGTAGATCGGGAACTCAAGCTGCTGCGAGAGCAGGTCGCGCAGCGGCACGTCGTGCCAGTCCCAGTTCGGGGCGAACACCGACAGGCCGCCCTCGCGCTCCACCTGGCCGGGCATGCTCACCCCGACCCCGAACACCAGCGGCGTGGCGACCCCGGAGGCGGCCAGCACCGAGTGCACCCCGGACACAATGTGCGCCACCACCTGTTCCGGCCGGTTCTCGCCGGGCGCCAGCCGCTCCTCCGCCCGGGCCAGCACCCGCAGCGAGAGGTCGAAGAGCTCGACGTGGATGTACGTCTCCGCGACGTCCACCCCGATCAGCGCACCGCCGTCGGCCTTGACCGCGATCAGCCCGCGCGGCCGCCCGCCGTCCGAGTCCTCGAAGCCGACCTCGACCAGGACCCCGCGCTCGAGCAGCTCGCCGACCAGGTTGGCGACGGTGGCCAGGCTCAGCCCGGTGACCGCCGCGAGCTCCTGCCGGGAGACCGGCGACTCGGCGATGACGTGCCGCAGCACCTCGTTGCGATTGCCGCGGCGAATGTCGCGAGACGTGCGCTTCACCATCGCGTCCCCTTGGCTACAGTCCGCCGCGCTACGGACGGACGTCGAGATCTTGGCATCCTCCGCTCCCTAAAGGAAGGGGATTCCAGCGGTCGCCCGCTGGGTTTCCTGCTTCACTGCCGATCGCCCGCCCGGAGGTTTCCGTTGAGGTCTTACACCGGCTCCACAGGCCAACACGGCGAGCCCCGCCGCTTCGATGTTCCTCGCCGCGTTCACGTCCCGGTCATGGGCCGTGCCGCACTTGGAGCACGTCCACTCCCGCACGTTCAACGGCAGCGCGAGCACGACATGCCCACACGCCGAACAGGTCTTGCTCGACGGATAGAACCGGTCGATCACCACCAGCTCACGTCCGTACCAGGCACACTTGTACGCCAACTGCTCCCGCAACTGCGACCACGCCGCGTCCGAGATCGCGCGGGCCATACGGCGGTTGCCCACCATGTTGCGCACGTTCAGATCCTCGATCACGATCGCTTGGTTCTCGCGAACGAGCCGAGTGGTCAGCTTATGCAAGTGATCCTGCCTGCGGTCGGCGATCCGGGCGTGCACGCGCGCGACCTTGGCCCGGGCCTTGTCCCGGTTCTTCGAGGCCTTCTCCTTGCGCGCCAACTCCCGCTGCGCACGGGCCAGCGCGACACGCTCGCGCTGCTCCTGCTTCGGATTGGCGATCTTCTCGCCGGTCGAAAGCGTGAGCAGGCTGGTGATCCCAGCGTCGATCCCGACCACCGGGTTCGGCGCGGCGGGCAACGCCGTGACACCGGGGTCCTCGCAGAGCATGGACACGAACCAACGTCCTACGCTGTCGCGCGAGACAGTCACCGTCGTGGGTTCCACGCCCTTGGGCAGCGGCCGCGACCACACGATCAGCAGGGGCTCACGCAGCTTCGCGAGGGTCAACTTCCCATCCCGGTAGGCGAACGCGGAACGGGTGTACTCCGCCGATGCCCTGGACTTCTTACGCGACTTAAACCGCGGATAGCGCGCCCGCTTCTCCCAAAAGCTGGAGAACGCGCCCTGCAGATGCCGCAGCGCCTGTTGCAGCGGAACCGAGGAGACCTCGTTGAGGAACGCGAGGTCCTCCTGTTTCTTCCACGCGGTCAGCAGCGCCGAGCTTTCCACGTAGTTCACCCGCCGCGACTCTCGGAACCACGCTGCGGTGCGCGCCTCCAGGGCCTTGTTGTAAACCAGGCGCACGCAACCGAACGTGCGGCACAGCTCGGCCGCCTGCTCGTCCGTGGGATAGAAGCGGAATTTGAACGCCCGCTTCACCGACTCCTGCGCCATCTTCCACACGATAGCAAATTTGTTTGTGAGCCACCGAACGAAGGGCAGGGCTTCCTCCCCGACCTTGAGGCGGGGTCTCCGGCCCAGATCACCGATAACTCGTGCCACTGACGGTCCCCGCACTCCTTACGAACCCGTGACGGGGGTCCCCGTCACCGCCCGCGCCGCCCCCGTCTGCCCCTAGCGTGCTGCCATGAGCATGAGGGTTCTCGTCACCGGAGCAGCAGGCTTCATCGGATCGCACGTGGTCGAGGCGCTCCTCGACGCGGGCCACGACGTCGTCGGGTACGACGCGCTGCTGCCCGCGGTGCACCCCGACCCGGAGCGGTCCCGTACCCGGATCCCGGCAGGCGTCGAGCTCATCCGGGCCGACGTGCGGGACCCGGAACCCCTCGGCAAGGCGCTGCGCGGCATCGACGCGGTGTGCCACCAGGCCGCCATGGTCGGCCTCGGGCTGAACCTGGACGACGCCCCGGACTACGCCGGCTGCAACGACCTGGGCACGGCGGTGCTGATCTCCGCCATGGCGCGGGCGCACGTCACCCGCCTGGTGCTCGCCTCCTCGATGGTGGTCTACGGCGAGGGCCGCTACGACTGCGTCGAGCACGGCCGGGTCGAGCCCGGTCCCCGGACTCCGTCCGACCTCGTCCGCGGCAGGTTCGAACCCCCCTGCCCGCTCTGCGGCAGCCCGCTGAACCCGGGTCTGGTGATGGAGAACTCCCCGCTCGACCCGCGCAACGTCTACGCCGCGACCAAGGCGGCGCAGGAGTACCTGGCCACCTCGTGGGCGCGCGCCGCCGAGGGCACCGTCGCGATGCTGCGGTACCACAACGTCTTCGGCCCGCGGATGCCGCGCGACACCCCCTACTCCGGGGTGGCCGCGATCTTCCGCTCCGAGCTTCAGGCCGGCCGCGCGCCGAAGGTCTTCGAGGACGGCGGCCAGCGCCGCGACTTCGTGCACGTGCGCGACATCGCCACCGCCAACGTCGCAGCCCTCGAATGGACCGGTAAGCAAGACCCCGGATACGGCCGCGCGTTCAACGTGGGCAGCGGGATGCCGCGCACCGTGGGCGAACTGGCCGCCGGGCTCGCCGAGGTGATGGGCGGGCCGTCTCCGGTCGTCACCGGCGACTACCGCCTGGGCGACGTGCGCCACGTGACCGCCTCGAACCTGCGCCTGCGCACCGAGCTCGACTGGAAACCCGGCGTAAGTTTTGCCGAAGGTCTCGCAGAGTTCGTTGTCCCGGTCGGCTAGGCCCACAATGCTGAGGGCATGCTGCGTATCACTTTCAAGCGCCCGCATGCCCGACCCACTACCACGACCCACACCCTCCGGACCGTCGTCGCAGTAGCCGTACTCACCGCTGCCGCCGCCGGAACTGCGAGTACCGCCCAAGCCGCCACGAGCAACGCCGTCTCAAGCAACGCCGTCACCGGCTGGACCGAGGTAACCCACTACCTCGAGAGCAGCCTGACGGCGGGCGAGGGCGTCGCCACCGTGAACCCGCCCGGCGGGTCCTCGTACGTGCTCTACCGCGGTCCGGGCTCGATCTCGCTCGCCGACCAGATCGCCGGCTGGTCGCACGTCGGCGACCCGGACTCGTACCAGGGCTACATCTTCGACGCCTACCAGAGCGGCGCCTCGTCGCCGACCTCGAAGATGTTCCGGGTCACCACCCCATCCGGATCAGTGTACGAATACACCCACGCCCTGGTGTCCGGGGAGCAGTACAACAACTCCTTCGACGCGCTCACCCCCGACGGCCAGTGGATGGTCGCGGGCGAGTGGGGCACCATGACCCACCTGCAGGTCTACCCGACCCCGATCCTCAACGCGCAGACCTCTGCGACCGGCGGCAGCCTCGCGCTGTCCGGCTACATCCAGCTCGACCACCAGGTCAACGACGTGCAGGGCTGCGACTTCGTCACCGCGACCAAGCTGATCTGCGCCTCGGACGACAGCAGCGGGTCGATCTTCTCCAATGCCAAGCCGCTGCTCGAGGTCGACCTGAGCAGCTCGCTGACCGGCGGCGACGTCACCGGCCACGTGACCGACCTCGGCTCCATCCCGCAGGCGAACAGCATCTGCTCGGGCACCTTCGAGGCCGAGGGCGTGGACTACGACCCGGCCTCCGGCATCCTGCGCGTCGAGGTCGTGCAGCCGAGCATCTGCGTCGTCGCCACCACCGTCTACGAGTACAAGGCCAGCTGACCGGGCCTCACGCTGACTGACCACTGACTGACCACCGACCGCTGACCGGCGCCCGGACGATCCCGGCCGCCGGTCAGCGGCGTTTTACTCGGATGCGGAGCTGGGGCGCACGGCCGCGGCGGCCAGCCTCAGTGCGTCGGAGGCGGGATCATCCTGGCGAGAGACCTGCATGAGGCGTTCGCGCACGGCGGCGTCATCGATGCGGAACAGCTCGACGGACAGCCCGCAGGCACTGGCCAGACACGCGAGCGCCCGGTCCTGGGCAGTGCGCGGCTCGGCGCCCGCAGCGACGGCGTCGATGCGTGCCCTGATCGTCTGCCGGCGTTCGGTATCCAGGACGGTGTACTCGGTCGTACTGATGAAACGCCGCACCTGGCGCTGCTCGATGCGGATCGCGCCTTCACTCTCCAGCACGGCGAGGCAGTCCCGATGCACCAGGTAGACCGCCGCCTGGACCCAGAACCTGGCCCGCCGCGGCTTTCCGGCGGCGAGCGAGGCCAGCACCCGGTCGAGGCGCTCGTCCCCGGTCGGTGCGGGATCCCGGACGCGCAGTCGACCGTCGACCACCTCGACCCGCTCGGCGATCGCCAGCTCGACCAGGTCCGCGGCCCGCAGCACGTTGTCGATGCGCAGGGGAACCAACAGACTGCGACTGCCCGGGTCGATGGCGAGGAGTAGCAGGTCGGCCGCGAGAGTCATGCCGCTGACGATAGGGGACGGCCGGGGCGGGGTGCGCCCCGGCCGCTACGGCACCGTGGATCAGCCGACCGGGACCGGAAGGCGCACCTCGAACCGACAGCCGCCGACCACGTTGCGAACGTCGACCTCGCCGGAGTGCGCCTCGACGATGCCGCGCACGATGGCCAGGCCGAGCCCGGCCCCGGCGAGCGGCTCGGGGGTGCGCGCCGCGGTGCCGCGCCAGGCGACCTCGAAGACCCGGCCGAGATCCTCGTCCGGGATGCCGCCGCAGGCGTCGACGACCGCGAGCACCGCGCGTCCGTCCCGCTCCATCGCCTCGACGCGCACCGAGCCGTCGCTCGGGGTGTGCCGGATCGCGTTGGCGACCAGGTTCGTCAGGGCCCTGGAAAGCTCGCGTGCATCGACGCGCACGGCCAGCGGGGTGCGCACGTCCGCCTGCAGCGCCACGCCGCACGCCCGGGCGAGCGGGTCCGCGCCTATCACGGCCTCGTCCACCAGATCCGTGAGCGGCACCCGCTGCAGGGTCAGCCGCAGCGCACCCGCGTGGATGCGGGACATCTCGAACAGGTCGTCCACCATGCCGGACAGCCGGTCCACCGAGGTGCGGATCTGGGTGTGGTAGCGCAGCGGATCGGTGGCGACGCCGTCCTCAAGCGCCTCGGCCATCGCGCGCAGGCCGGCCAGCGGGGTGCGCAGGTCGTGCGAGACCCAGGCCACCAGCTCGCGCCGGGAACGCTCCAGGGCGCGCTCGCGCTCCCGGGACTCGGCCAGCCGCGCGGCGGTGGTGGCCAGCTCGCGGCTGAGGTCGTCGAGTTCCGCGGTGGCCAGGGCCACCGGGGCGGCGCGCTCCGGCACGGACCCGGGGGCGGCGTGCCGGCCGATGGCCCGCGCCGAGGCGGGCAGCTCGTATTCGGGCTCTGAGTCTCCGAGGGCGCGCATGGCGTTGCGCAGCGCCCGGCTGTCCGCGGTCACGTTGCGGACCAGCGGAATCGCCATGGCGAGGGCGACGAGCCCGGAGGCTATGCAGACGATGTAGACGACCCCGGAGTCGTGCCGGTCCAGGAACATCGCCTGGGAGGCCCTGATCACGCCCACTGCCATCGAGAGCACAGTGGTCATCGCGGCGACGAACAGCTTGAGCCGCAGCGACCGCCCGCGCAGGAAGCGCAGTGCGATCAGTCCCAGGGCGCCGACTCCGATTGCGCTGCCGCCGCCGATCAGAATGATCTCGACGAGGTCGCTCACTGGTCGGCTCCAGGGTGAAGGTGTGGGTGCGGGGGAAGGGTCGTGAGATCCGGGAAGTCCGGATGGTACACGTGTCCGTCGTCCAGCAGGGTGGACGCGGGCAGATCGGGCGGGTCGAGCCGGTAGCCGACCCCCCAGACGGTCACCAGCAGGCGCGGCTCGGCGGGGTCCAGCTCGATCTTCTCGCGCAGCCGGCGCACGTGCACGGTCACCGTGGACTGGTCGCCGTAGTCCCAGCCCCAGACCAGCTGCATCAGCTCGGCCCGGGTGAAGGCCTGGCCGGGGTGCGCGAGCAGGAAGGCGAGCAGGTCGAACTCGCGGCCGGTCAGCGAGAGCGGGACGCCGCCGCGGGTGGCCTGGTGCCCGGTCACGTCGACTTCGAGGTCCGCGACCCGGCGCACGTCCTGGGCCTGGTCGGGCAGCGCGGCGGCGTGCCGGGCCCGGCGCAGCACCGAGTTCGCCCGCAGCGACAGCTCCCGGGGGCTGAACGGCTTGGTCACGTAGTCGTCGGCGCCGAGCTCGAGGCCGAGGATCCGGTCGTGCTCCTCGCCGCGCGCCGTGAGCATGATCACGGGCACCTGCTGCCCGAGCCTGCGGATCCGCCGGTAGACCTCGAACCCGTCGAAGCCGGGCAGCATGAGGTCCAGCACGATCAGGTCCGGCCGCTTGAGGTGGGCGGAGGCGACCGCACTGGGGCCGTCGGCGGCCAAGCGCACCCGGTGGCCGCAGCGGCGCAGGTAGGCCGCAACGACTTCGGACACGGTCGGATCGTCGTCGACGACGAGCACGTCAGCGCTGGTTTCCATCGGCACCACTCTAAGGCGCTTGAGCCCCGATCGGTCCAGCGGCGAGTCCGGTTCCTTGCTTCGTAAGGATTATCCGCCCGGCGCCCGCGGATCCGATTACGGAGCCCTTACAGGGGTGTGCCGGATGGCGACCGCGGGGTGGCCGGGCTGCCACGGTGGTGCGCTATGAGACCGACGAGACCAGCGAGCGCCGGCCGCGTCCCCGGGCCGCGCGGCCCGGCCGGGGCGGAACGGCCGGCCGAACCGGCGCGCCCCGCCGTACCGCAGGCGGCCGGGCCGCAGGAGCCGGCCCGGACGGGCCGCTCGGCCGTCCGGGCCGCGCTGTGGACCGCGGCGCTCGGGCTGGCCCTGGCCGTGCTGACGACCCTGCTCGCCACCCGGGTGCACCTGCCCGCCGCCCAAGGCATGATCTGGCCCACGCTCGGGCTGCTCGGCGGGGCCTGGCTGGTCTTCGCCGGGGCGGTCTGGCTGCTGCGCAGGGTCCCGGCCCGTGCGGCCGTGGTGCTGATCCTGCTCGGCGGCGTGGCGGCGGGTCTGGCCTGCGCGTCGGCCCCGGAGCGCAGCAGCGACGACCTGTACCGGTACGTCTGGGACGGCAAGGTGCAGGCGGCCGGGATCGACCCGTACGAGTACGTGCCCGCCTCGCCGCAGCTGGCCGGGCTGCGCGATCCGGCGCTGTGGCCCGACTTCCAGACCAGCTGGTGCGTACATCCGGGCACTGCGAACCCGGACGGCCCCGGAGACCTGGCGACCGGCTGCACGCTGATCAACCGGCCCGGCGTGCACACGATCTACCCGCCGGTGGCCGAGGCGTACTTCCTGGCCGTGCACGAGCTCTCCCCGGCGGACAGCCGCTACAAGCCGATCCAGCTCGCCGGCGTGTTCCTGTCCCTGCTGACCACGATCGCGCTGCTGCTCGGCCTGCGCGCGCTGCGCCGGGACTTCCGGATGGCCGCGCTGTGGGCGTGGTGCCCGCTGATCGCCTACGAGACGGGGAACGGCGCGCACATCGACGTGCTGGCCGCGTTCTTCACCGTGGCCGGGCTCGCGTACCTCGCGGTGGCGAGCAGGACCGGGGCAACCGCGCGCAAATACGTGATCGGCGGGGTGCTGCTCGGGCTCGGAGTCGGCGCGAAACTCACGCCCGCGCTGGCCCTGCCCGCAGTCCTGCGCCGCCGCCCGATCCTGGTCGCCACCACCGTGCTCGGCACGTTCGCGGCCGTGTATGTGCCGCACGTTATGGCCGTGGGCGCGAAGGTCATCGGCTTCATCCCCGGCTACGTACACCAGCAGGGCTACTCCAAGGGCAACGGCTACATGTTGCTCAGCCTGGTCCTGCCAGAAGCGTGGACCGGGGCGGCGGCAGCGCTGATCATGGCCGGGACGGCGCTGGCCGTGCTGCGGTACGCAGACGCAAACCGCCCGTGGCGTGGCACGCTGGTCCTCACGGGCGTGACGCTGTTCGTCAGCACACCCGTCTTCGCTTGGTACCCGGTCCTGCTGGTCGCGCTGGTCGCACTGGACGGCCGCGTCGAATGGCTGGCGCTCGCCATGGCCGTCTACATCAACTCGATCATGCAGACCCTCGGCCTGAGCCTGATCAATGCGCAGCGCGTGGGCTACGGCCTCGCCCTGCTGGTGGTCCTGGCCGCCACCGCCCTGCGGCACGTGCAGCGCCGCCGCCGTGTCACCCGAGAGCTGATCGACGACGCGGTGCTCGCGCTGACCACCACCGCTGGTTCCACCCTTACACCCACTCCTGCTTCATCCCCTGCTGCCACCGTTTCTTCCGAGGAGACTGCCGTGCCTCTCGTCGATGTCGTCCTGCCCTGCCTTGACGAGGCAGGGGCGCTGCCTTACGTCCTCGGCCGGATGCCTGAGGGTTACCGCGCGATCGTGGTGGACAACGGGTCCACGGACGGGTCGGCCGAGCTGGCCCGCGAGCTCGGCGCCCTGGTGGTTACCGAGAAGCGGCGCGGCTTCGGCGCGGCCTGCCACGCCGGACTGGCCGCCGCGACCGCGCCGATCGTCTGCTTCTGCGACTGCGACGGCTCCTTCGACCCGCGGCAGCTGCCCCGGGTCGCCGCCCCGGTGATCGACGGCGAATCAGACCTCGTCCTCGGCCGGCGGCGCCCGGTGACCAGCGGGGCCTGGCCGCTGCACGCGCGCATCGCGAACAAGTTCCTGGCCTTCCGGCTGCGGCGCACCGGGGTGCGGGTCAAGGACCTCGGCCCGATGCGGGCGGCCCGGCGCGAGGCGCTGCTGGAGCTCGGCGTGGCGGACCGGCGCTCCGGCTATCCGCTGGAGACGGTGCTGGCCGCCGCGCGGTCCGGCTGGCAGATCACCGAGACGAACGTGGACTACGCGCCGCGCACCGGCAAGTCCAAGGTCACCGGCACGCTGACCGGCACGCTGCAGGCGATCCGGGACATGAACCGGGTGTGGAAGGAGGCCACCCGATGAGTACCCTGATGGTGATCGCGAAGGAACCGATACCGGGGCGGGTCAAGACCCGCCTTACCCCGCCGTTCACCCACCGGCAGGGCGCCGAGCTGGCCCGCGCCTCGCTGCTGGACACCCTGGACGCGGTGCTCCGCTGCCCCGCCGACCACAGGGTACTGATCCTGGACGGCGCGGTCGGCGCGTGGCTGCCGGAGGAGTTCCGGGACGCGTTCACGGTCGTGCCGCAGGTGTCCGGAACACTGGACGTGCGGCTGGCCGCGGCCTTCGCGGCAGTGGCGCGGATCGACGACGGGTCCGCGCTGCTGATCGGGATGGACACGCCGCAGGTCACCGCGGAGGTGCTCGGCAAGGGTCTGATAGCGCTCGGCGAGCGCAGCGACGCCGACGCGGTGTTCGGCCCGGCGGAGGACGGCGGGTTCTGGGCGCTGGGGCTGCGCGAGCCGGGGCACGCCCGCGTGGACGGCCTGCTGCTCGGCGTGCCGATGTCGCGCTCCGACACCGGGCGGATCCAGCACGGCCGGCTGGTGGACGCGGACCTGCGCATCAGCATCCTGCCGAGCCTGCGCGACATCGACGAGGCGAGGGACGCGCGCGAGGTGGCCGCCGGGATCCCGGGCAGCCGCTTCGCGGAGGTGCTGCTGCGCATCGTGCCCGGCGAGGATGATCAGGATGGTGGTGGCGGCGGTCGCGATGAGGGCGGCGGCGGCAATACCGGCGGCGGACCCGACGGACCGAACGGCATCGTGGCCGAACGCTCGGACAACACCGCCGACCAGGACGCGACAGCCGCGGCCCTCGCCAGCACGGTCGACGAGCCCAGCTGGAACGGACCGGTCTCCTCAGGCTACGAACGCGCCCTGTGGCAGACGCTCGCCTGGCAGGCCAACGACTGGGCCGGTCCGGCCGCGGAGCCGATCATCCTGCGCTGCGACAGCGGCGCGGTCTTCCCGCTGGACGTGGCCAAGTACGCCGCCGCCCCGGACGCGACCGACAACGCGATCCTGGACCGATGTACCGGCCCGACCCTGGACATCGGCTGCGGGCCGGGCCGGCTGGCCGCCGAGCTGGCCCGGCGCGGCGTCCCCTCGCTGGGCGTGGACGTGACGCCGGTCGCGCTGCTGATCGCGCGGGCGGCCGGGGCGATCGCGCTGTGCCGCTCGGTGTTCGACCGGCTGCCCGGCGAGGGCCGCTGGCCGCACGCCCTGCTGATCGACGGGAACATCGGCATCGGCGGCGATCCCGCCGCCCTCCTGGCCCGGGTCAAGGCCATCCTGCTGCCGCGCGGCGGCGAGCTGCTGGTGGAGACCGCGGCCGCCGCCGAGCTGGACGAGCGGCACGAGCTGCGGTTCGGCGACCAGGGCGCCGCGGTCCCGTGGGCCAGCATCGGAAGCAAGGCGCTGATCGCGCTCGCCGAGCCGCTCGGCTACCGGCTGGCCTCGAGCTGGGAGTCGGCCGGGCGCCGGTTCGCCGTCCTGGCCACCTGACCTCCCACTCGACCTGCCCACCCAAGCACCTAGTGCCGCGACCGCAGCCGCCCGACCGCCTAACCCACCAGCGAATCGAGCGCAGTGCCGGGGTCGGCCAGCGCGTCCAGGTCGACCACACTCCCCGACTCGATCAGGGCGCGGATGGCGTCGCCGACGTCCCACACGTTCACGTTCATCCCGGCCAGCACGCGGCCCCCGGCGGTCCAGAAGGCGATGAACTCGCCGCCCGCCGGGTCGCCGCGGGTCACCAGCCGGTCGTAGCCGTCCGGCTCGACGTAGCCCAGGTACTCCATGCCGAGGTCGTACTGGTCGGTGTAGAAGTACGGCAGCCGGTCGTACTCAGCCTCCTGATCCAGCATCCCGCTCGCCGCCACGTCCGGCTGGTTCAGCGCGTTGGCCCAGTGCTCGACCCGGATCCGCTTGCCGTAGCGGGGGTGGTGGGCGCGCGCGACGTCGCCGACCGCGAAGATGTCCGGGTCCTCGGTGCGCAGCGCGGCGTCCACCAGCACCCCGTCCTCCACGGGCAGGCCGGCGTCCTCGGCCAGCTGCGTGTTGGGCTCGACGCCGACCGCGACGAGCACCGCCTCGGTCGGCAGCACGCTGCCGTCGCGCAGCCGGACCCCGGTGGCGTATCCGCCCTCGGTGGTGATCTCGCCGACCACCTCGCCGAAGCGGAGGTCGACCCCGTTGCGCCGGTGCAGGTCGGCGAAGACCTGGGCCATCTGCGGCCCGAGCACGCGCAGCAGCGGGAGCGCTGCCGATTCGACCACCGTCACCTCGACCCCCGCGCCGCGGGCCGCCGCGCTCGCCTCCAGGCCGATCCAGCCGGCGCCGATCACCACCAGCCGGGAGATCCGGCCGAACAGCGCGCGCAGCCGCTCCGAGTCGTCGATGGTCCGCAGGTAGACCACCTGGTCGGCGTTGCCGCCGAGGACCGGCAGGTGCCGCGGGCTCGCCCCGGTGGCCAGCAGCAGCTTGGCGTAGTCGAGCCGGCTCGCGTCGGCCAGCCGCACCTGGTGCGAGCCGCGGTCGATCGCGACGACCCGGGTGCCGGTGCGCAGCTCCACCTCGTGCTCGGCGTACCAGGCCTCGGGGTGCACGAAGGCCTTCTCGCGCTCGTCCTTGCCGATCAGATAGCCCTTGGACAGCGGCGGCCGCTCGTAGGGCCGGTGCTCCTCCGCGCCGACCAGGACGATCCGGCCCTCGTAGCCCTTGGCCCGGAGCGCCTCGGCGGCCTTCGCTCCGGCCAGGCCGGCCCCGGCGATGACGAATGGTTCGGACGCTGGCATCGGAGTCTCCTCGCGGCTGCGGCTATTCCGGTTCGTCCCGGACACGGACGTAACCGCCCGCAGTGCCCGGAGTAACCACAGTAACGCCGATTCGCCTCCGGCGTCCCGGCCGCCGGTCGGATGGAAGTCGGTTGAGGAGCCCGACGAAGCCCGGGCGCCGTGGCGGCTCGTCCGCCGTCGTGCCCGATTGCCTGGCGTGGTGCACGGAAGTGTGCGCGGGAGCGCAAGACGCGTGTTCTCGACTCATTCACCATGAATCACGGCTGCTGATCCACCAGGGGGACAGCTGGCGGCTGGCGGCGCCCTGATCACACGTGCTCGACCGACAATGGGCACTGACCAGACCGAGCCATGGGGGGATGGAAAATGCCGACGTTCGAGAACTACAAGGCGTTCCTGGCCAATATCAACCACCAGTTGAACAACCCGGAGACGACGGTTGTCCTGGCCGACGAGGCCGCTCTGCTGTCTCATCACCATGACCTGCTGATCAGTCTGCAGCACGCGCTGGCGGCCCGAGCACACGACCCCGCCGACGCGCTGAGGGCGTGGGAGCTGATCCACTCGGCGCTGTGGGACGAGGTGGCCGCGGCCAAGTCGGAGGTGGACGACGACGTCGTCGCCACGGTGGAGAGACAGATCACCGAAGCCGGCCAGGAGTTCGTCGGGGCGGCGTACCACGCTGCCGAACGGGCGGCGGAAGGCCATCTCGAAGCGCCCGACCTCGAGCAGCAGAAGGTCCACCTGGAGAATGCCGAGAAGGAGCTGCTCGAGGCGAAGAAACTCTGGGAGAGCGCGTCCAAGGTCATGGCCTCGGGAATCGACCGCGCGTTCGACCTCAAGGGAACCAACGAGATCATCGAGCTGGTGAGGCTGCCCGGGACCATCCAGGAGAAGGTGGAGAAGGCCAGGGCGAAGGGCATCATCCTCGGGACCGGGACCGCGGTCGAGCTCGTCGGCAAGGTCACCGGCGCCGCCGCCACGCTGGTCAAGGTCAGCGCCACGGCCGGCGAGAGGTACTGCGCCGCCATGGCCAGGCGGGCGGCCGCCCAGGGGAACAAGGTGCTGCTCCGGGAGATCGAGGCGAGCGCCGAGCAGTGGAAGTGGCTGGGCGAGACGGCGGAGTCGTTCGGGACGGCGGCCAGCGTCATCACGCTCATCGGTGAAGGCATCTCGCTGGTCGGCTACATCCGTGAGGGAAACTGGGAGGAGGCCGCCGCCCAGGCTGCGGACATGGCGGTCGACGCCGCGCCGCTCCTGCTGGGCGCGGAAATCGCGGCTCCGCTGGCCGGCGCGGTGATACTGGTCAAGGCGGAGATGCAAGCGATCCACGACGCCGCCGAGTTCATCCGCTACTGCAAGGACGAGCAGGTGAGGGAGGCGACGGAAAGCTACGTGAAGGCCCTGACCCAGCACGTGCAACCCTGGGCCGCAAGGCTTGCCGCGGACGTCGAGGTGATGCTCGACCCGACCCAGCCGGCGGAGGTCCAGAGAGCGGCGATGCACGAAGTCAACAAGGACGCCACGAACACCTGGCAGGGCGTGGAGTTTGTCGCCGGGCACTATCTCGAGCCGCTGGCTCGGGTGTCCAGCGTTGTCTACGCAAGCATGGGCGCTGAGGCGTACGGGGTGTTCGGCGCGGAGAACTTCAGCATGCCGGCCGAGACCAAGGACGGCGTGATCGCCCTCGCCGTGGTGGACAAGGTCGCGCGGATCTTCCACGGGGCCAACCTCATGGCCAAGTACGTCCACGACCATTACAAGAACTGACGATCTTCAACGCGGAGTGCAGGCGACGCCGCCCTCTCAGAGGTCGAGGACGAGCCGGGCGTCCCGGGAGCGCGAGACGCAGATGAACATGGTGTCGCAAGCCTCGCGCTCTTCGTCGGTGAGCAGCGAGTCCCTGTGGTCCGGGCGGCCTTCGAGCACGTCGGTCTCGCACGTGCCGCACGTGCCCTCCTGGCAGGAGAAGAGCACCGGGACACCAGCGTCCCGGACCGCCTGCAGGATGGACCGGTCGGGGCCGATCCGCAGGGTGTGGCCTGATTTGGCGAGTACGACCTCGAAGTCCCCGGCTCGGATCGGCTCGCCCGTTTCCTTGGGGGCGAAGCGCTCGGTGTGCAGGGCGCCCGGCTTCCAGTGGCCGCTGTGCTTCTCCACGGCCTGCAGCAGCGGTTCGGGGCCGCAGGCGTAGATCAGCGTGTCCTCGGTCGGCTCGGCCAGGTAGGTCTCCAGGTCGAGCAGGCCGTGCCGGTCCTGCGGACGCAGCTCGGCCTGCGGTCCGTGCGCCGCGATCTGGCCGGTGAATGCCATCGACGCCGCGGTACGTCCGCCGTAGAGCAGCCGCCAGTCCGCGCCCGCGTCACTCGCCGCGGCGAGCATCGGCAGGATCGGGGTGATGCCGATCCCGCCCGCGATGAAGAGGTAGCGCCGGGCGGGCGATAGCTCGAAGTGGTTGCGTGGGCCGCGGACCCGTACCTTGTCGCCCGCGTGCAGGTGGTCGTGTACGTGAGCTGATCCGCCGCGTCCGGCGGTTTCACGCAGTACTGCGATACGCCACGAGTCGCGGTCCGCGGAGTCGCCGCAGAGCGAGTACTGGCGGGTCAGCTCGGGCGTGAGTACGAGGTCGATGTGCGCGCCGGGTGCCCAGGGCGGCAGCGGCCCGCCGTCCGGGGCACGCAAGGTCAGCGCGACCACGCCGTCGGCCGCGGATTCGCGGGCGGCGACGATCAGGTTGAGTTCCGGCTCAGGGGATCCCTCGGTCATGCCCGGACCAATACTTGAGGCTGTACCTCATGCGGAACGGGCGGCACGTCGCCGCTCGGGTCGTGGCCCACGGGGTGTCCGTGCAACCAATCCCACAGTTCGATCGGGTCGGAGGCCGTGTGTTGGGCGCCGCAGTGGCACGTACCGCTCAGCTGGTCGGTACCGGGCACCCAGTGGACGCGGAAGAGCCGGGGTTGCTCAGCCATCAGGCCGCCACCGGTGCACCCTCGGCAAGCTGCTTGAGCATCCGGCGGGCGGCCAGGGCGCCGGTGTCTATATTGATGCTCAGCTCCTGGAAGCCTTCCGGCTCGGCAGCGATGATCTTCTCCAGGATGTTCAACGCGTCCACGTCCTGCATGACCACCGTGTGGTTGAACTTGGCCAGGAAGTCGGTCACCGTGTCGTCCGCGCGGGCGAAGTCACGGGCCACCGCCCAGAAGTCCAGCACGCTGTGCTCGGTCTCCGGCACGATCGCGTACACGATCTGGGTGTGGAAGGCCTCGGGGTCGGTGCCGTCCGGGCGCGGCACGCTGCCGACCGGCGCGATCCGGCTGTGCAGCACGTACAGGCACGGGGCGAAGTACTCGATGTCCTGCCAGCGGGCGATCCGGCCGGAGAGCCCGGTCGAGTTCGCGTAGAACGGCGGGCAGGCCGCGTCGGCCATGCGCCGGCTGACCCGCACGATCCGGTTGGCCTCGTCCACCTCGGTGTCGATCGGCGTCTCGGCGACCTCGGGGGTGCCGATGTAGCCGCCGTGCAGGTAGGTCTCGTGCGAGAGGTCGAGCAGGTTGTCGACCAGGAGGCTGTAGCGCGCGGAGATCGGCTCCATGCCGCTGACGCTCGTCCATTCCGGATCGGCGAGCCAGGGCGCGCGCGGGATCGCGGTCGGATCGGCCAGGGCCGGGTCTCCGATCCACACCCAGACGAACGAGTCCTGCTCGACGATGGGGTACGAGGCGACGCGTGCGGTACGCGGGATGCGCGTCTGCGCGGGGACGTAGACGCACGTGCCGGACTTCTCGTAGGTGAAGCCGTGGTAGCCGCACACGACCCGATCGCCGTCCAGCCGACTCTGCGAGAGCGGGAAGCGGCGGTGTACGCAGCGGTCGGCGAGCGCGACGACCTCGCCGCCGTCCTCGGTGCGGTACAGCGCCAGCGGCTCGCCGCAGATGGTGCGGGCGAGTAGGTCGCGGCCCACTTCGCGCCCGTACGCGGCGACGTACCACTGATTGCGGATGATCGGGATGGTCGGTGCGGCCACTTGGATCAGGCCCCTTTCACGTCTGTCACGTCTCTGTGTGCCGGAAGGGTGTTATCCGGAAGCGTCTGCGGGAAGGCGACGCACGGCAATCCGGGTTTTCACTGAGTGGAAGAACCGACCTCAGGGCGCGCCGGACCAGCCGAGGGCGTGCGAGATGCCGCGGGCGGCGAGGCGGACGGCGGGCAGCAGCGCGTGCGCGTCGCCGTTGGCGTGCGGGACGACGAGCGAGACGGCCGCCGCGACCGTGCCGCTCGCGTCGCGGATCGGGGCCGCGACGGAGACCGCGTCCGGGGTGATCTGCCGATCGCTCAGCACTCCCCCGGTGCGCCGCACGTCGGCCAGCACCGCGCGCAGCCGGACCGGATCGGTGATCGTGAACTCGGTGAAGCGCTGTAGTGGCGCGGCGCAGATCCGTTCCTGGAGCTCCGGGGCGCTGTGCGCGAGCAGCACCAGCCCGACCCCGGTGGCGTGCAGCGGCCAGCGCGAGCCGACCCGGGTGCGCACGATGACCGCCGAGCGCCCGGAGATCAGCTCGATGTAGACGGTGTCGGTGCCGTCGAGGACCGCCAGCTGCACGTTCTCGTGCGTGGTCTCGTACAGATCCTCCATGAACGGCAGCGCGGCCTGTCGCAGCCCGAGCCCGCGCGGGGCGAGCGTCGCAATCTCCCAGAGCCGTAGGCCGATGTGGTACGCGCCGCCCTCGCCGCGTTCCAGGGCGCCCCAGTCGGCCAGCCGCTTGACCATCCGGTGCGCGGTGGCCAGCGGCAGGCCGGCGCGCGCCGCGATGGCGCTGAGGGTGAGTTCGCGGTGCCGCTCGTCGAACGCGCCGAGCACGTGCAGCAGGCGGTCGGCGACGGACCGGTCCGGCGCGTCCATCAGAGGTCTGGTGTGGTGGGCACGGTGTCGGACGGAATGCTGTCGGACGGGACAGCGTCGGACGGAACAGTGTCCAGCAGCCGCTCGGCCATCTCCCGCGCGGGCCGGTCGAGCCGGTCGTTCGCCGCGTGGAACAGCGCCTCGGCACGCGCCGCCGGCCAGTCCGCGGGCAGGTGCTGCACCGGCAGCCGCGGGTCGGCGCGGACGATCTGGAGCCACTCGGTGAACAGCATCAGCTTCACGCCGAGCGGATCGGCGCCGGGCGCCGCGACAGTGTCGTCCGTGAAATACCGCCAGCGTGCCGTGAACGCGTCGTACCGGGCGGCGAGGGCGTCCAGGTCCCAGGTGTCGCGGACCATCGCCTGGATGTCGGTGCCCGGCTCGGCGGTCGAGCGGAAGACCTTCACGTGCGACTCCAGCCCGAGGCTGGCCACCAGCGGCGCCACCTCGGCCCGGCCGGGCGCGATCCACAGCCCGCCCAGCAGCGGGCCGAACCCGGCCCAGGCCAGCTGCGAGCGCAGGTCGTGCCGCTTGCTCTGCCAGGCCTCGGGCAGCGAGAAGCCCAGCAGGGTCCAGGTGCCGTCCCAGTCCCGGTTGACCGCCCCGGCCTTCCAGATCCGCTCCCCGCCGTCGCGCAGGATCCGCTCGGAGCGCGCGGTCAGGCCGAAGTACATCTTGCGGCCGTCCCGCTGGCGGCGCAGCAGGCCCCGGTTGACCATGCGTGCGAGCGTCGAACGGACCGCGTGCTCGCCCACCCCGGTCCGCGCGAACACGTCGATCACGCTGCCCGAATACACGCACAGGTCCTGGCCGAGCACGTAGTTTCCGAGGAAGGTGAGCATCAGGGACTGCGGACGGATCGACACTTCGGCTTCCACGGGGGTCAAGATACCCGCTCCCGCCAAAAGCTATGCACACTATTGACGGCTGACGAGATTGTGCCTAACGTCGCTGTCACGCGACGGTGCGGGCCGCAGTGTCCAACCCTCGGGGCGACCCCTCGGGGCCGGTGCCGTCGCAGCTCGTCGCCGGGGTCGTCCCGGCCGGAAGAGGAGATGCGAGATGGTGACGCTGTCCGGAAAGGTCGCCGTGGTCACCGGCAGCGGCCGCGGCCTCGGCCTGGCCTACGCCCGGTCCCTGGCGGCCGCGGGCGCCGCGGTCGTGGTCAACGACGTGGACGTCGAGGCGGCGCACACCGCGGCCAAGGAGATCACCGACGCTGGCGGGCGCGCGACCGTCGTCGCGGCCGCCGTCGGCACCGCCGAGGCGGCGCAGGCCCTGGTGGACGCGGCGGTCTCCGCCTTCGGGCGGCTGGACGTGATGGTCACCAATGCGGGAGTGCTGCGCGACCGGGTGCTGTGGAAGATGACCGACGAGGAGTTCGACACGGTCATCCAGGTGCACCTGCGCGGCACCTTTACCTGCGCACGCGCCGCAGTGAATCAGATGCGCGAGCAGGGTGCGGGCGGCCGGATCATCGTGGCCGGCTCCCCGGCCGGGCAGCGCGGCAACTTCGGCCAGACCAACTACTCCGCCGCCAAGGCCGGGATCGCCGCCATGGTGCGCACCTGGGCGATGGAGCTGGCCAAGGCCGGCATCACCGCCAACGCGGTCATTCCGGTGGCCGCGACCGCGATGACGAAGACCATGCCCGCCTTCGCCCCGCACGTCGAGGCACTGGAGCAGCACGGCACGCCGCTGCCGGACAGCCTGCGCAAGGGCGAGGGCTTCGGTACCCCCGAGGACGTCACAGGGCTCGTGGTTTACCTGGCCTCGGACGCCTCGGCGGAGGTGACCGGCCAGTGCATCGGCGTCGGCGGCGACAAGCTCTCGCTGTGGTCGCACCCGCAAGAGGTCAGTGTCGCGTACACCGACGGGGGCTGGAGCGCCGACGCCATCGCGGCGGCCTGGCCGGTCTCGGTCGGCCAGCGGCCGGAGACCTACGGCATTCCCGCGCCGAAGGTCTGAGGGGATCGAAGTGTCTCAGCAGGACGGACATCCGGCGGGACTCGACCTCGACTCGCTCGTCGCGATCGATGTGCACACGCACGCTGAGGTGTCTTCTAAGGGTGCAGGCTCGCTCTCCGCAGAGCTCGAAGAAGCCTCCTCGGCCTACTTCAAGGTCGAGTCGGGGCACCGCAAGCCGACCCTGGACGAGATCGCCGCGCACTACCGCGAGCGCAGCATGGCGGCCGTGGTCTTCACCGTGGACGCCGAGGCCGCGACCGGGGTCCCGGCGGTCCCCAACGAGGAGATCGCCGAGGCCGCCCGGCGGCATCCGGACGTGCTGATCCCGTTCGCCTCCATCGATCCGGCCAAGGGCCGGGGCGGGGCGCGGCAGGTGCGCCGACTGGTCGACGAGTACGGCGTGCGCGGGTTCAAGTTCCACCCGAACATCCAGGCCTTCTTCCCGAACGACCGGGCCGTCTACCCGCTCTACGAGGCGATCGAGGAGTGCGGGGCGATCGCGGTCTTCCACACCGGGCAGACCGGGATCGGCGCGGGCGCGCCCGGCGGCGGCGGGATCCGGCTGAAGTATTCGAACCCGATGTTCGTGGACGATGTCGCGGCCGACTTCCCGGAGCTGTCGATCATCCTGGCGCACCCCTCCTTCCCGTGGCAGGACGAGGCCCTCGCCGTGGCCACGCACAAGCCGAAGGTGTACATCGACCTGTCCGGCTGGTCTCCCAAGTACTTCCCGCCGCAGCTCGTGCAGTACGCGAACACGCTGCTGAAGGACCGGGTCCTGTTCGGCACCGACTATCCGGTGCTGACGCCCGACCGGTGGCTGGCCGAGTTCGCCAAGCTGCCGATCAAGGAGGAGGTCAGGCCGCTGATCCTGAAGGAGAACGCGGCCCGGCTGCTCGGCCTGGCCAAGGCCTGAGCCGGCCCCACCGGCAGGACCCCGACAGAGCACTGAGGAGCAAAGGAGCATCCTTGATGCGCAATCACGGCCTCGGCTCGTGGACGGCGCGGCGCGCCCGCAAGAGCCCCGACGCGCTCGCCGTGATCCACCGGGACACTCGATACACCTACGCTGACCTGCACGCCCGCTCCACCCGGCTGGCCCACCGGCTGCTCGGCCTCGGGATCGGGCGCGGCGACCGGGTCGCCTTCCTCGGCCCGAACCACCCGGCCTACCTGGAGACCCTGTTCGCCACCGGGGCGATCGGCGCGGTGTTCGTGCCGCTCAACACCCGGCTGGCCGCCCCGGAGCTGCTGCACTGCCTCGCCGACTCGGGCGCGCGCCTGCTGATCCACACCGAGCACTACTCCGCCTTGATGGCTGACGTCGCGCTGCCCGGGACACTGCGGCAGGTCGTCGCGGTGGACGAGGAGTATGAGCGGATCGTCGGCGCCGGCGGCGCCGGGGACGCTCACGATGTGACCTCGCTCGACGAGCCGGTCTCGCCGGACGAGCTGTGCGTGATCATGTACACCTCGGGCACCACCGGGCCGGCCAAGGGCGCGATGCTCACCCACGGCAACATCACCTGGAACAGCATCAACGTCCTGGTCGACACCGATCTCGCGCACGACGAGGTCACCCTGGTCAGCGCCCCGCTGTTCCACACCGCCGCGCTCAACATGACCTGCCTGCCGACCCTGCTCAAGGGCGGCACGGTGGTCCTGGAGGAGGCCTTCGACCCCGACCGGACACTCCGGCTGGTCGAGCAGCACCGGGTCACTGTCATGTTCGGCGTCCCGGCGATGTACCAGGCGGTGGCGGCGGCGCCCGGTTTCGGCTCGGCGGACCTGTCCAGTGTCCGCATCCTGATGTGTGGCGGCGCCCCGGTGCCCGAGTCGCTGATCCACACCTACCTCGAACGCGGGCTCTGCTTCATCCAGGGCTACGGGATGACCGAGACCTCGCCCGGGGTGCTGCTGCTGGACCGCGACCACGCGCTGAGCAAGGCGGGCAGCGCGGGCGTGCCGCACTTCTTCACCGACGTGCGCATCGCGGATCCGGCCGGACGGCCGCTGCCCGCCGGAGAGCGCGGCGAGGTCCAGGTCGAGGGGCCGAACGTGACCCGCGGCTACTGGCGGGCGCCCGAGGCCACCGCGCAGGCGCTGTCCGAGGGCTGGTTCCGGTCCGGGGACGTGGCGGTCGCCGACGCGGACGGGTACGTGCACGTCGTGGACCGCATCAAGGATCTGATCATCTCGGGCGGGGAGAACATCTACCCGGCCGAGGTGGAAGAGGTCTTCTACCGGCACCCGGCGGTGGCCGAGTGCGCGGTGATCGGCGTGCCGGACGAGCGCTGGGGCGAGGTGGGCCGGGCCGTGGTGGTCACCCGTCCCGGCTTCCCGGCCGACGAGGCCGCCGCCGCGCAGCTGCTGGACTTCCTGGCCGGGCGGCTGGCCAAGTACAAGATCCCCAAGTCGGTGGCCTTCGCCGAGGCGCTGCCGCGCAGCGGGGCGGGCAAGGTGCTCAAGGCCCCGCTGCGCGAGCGGTACGGCGACAAAGGCCACTGATGAAGCAATGACCCGCAACGAAAGGCACCGACCATGACCCGCGCCGCGAACGGCCTCGACGAACTCAAGGCCCTGACCGGGACCGACCTGGGCCGCACCGACTGGCTGGAGGTCACCCAGCAGCGGGTGGACACCTTCGCCGACGCGACCGACGACCACCAGTGGATCCACGTCGACGAGCAGCGGGCGAAGGACGGCCCGTTCGGCGGCACCATCGCGCACGGCTACCTGACCCTCTCGCTGCTGATCCCGCTGTTCAACCAGCTGCTGGAGATCAGCGGGGTCTCGATGAGCATCAACTACGGGTTGGAGCGGGTCCGCTTCCCGAGCCCGGTGCGGGTGGGCGCGAAGATCCGCCTGCACGGGGTGGTGGACCGGGTCGAGGAGGTCAAGGGCAACGGGGTGCAGATGAACGTGGCCTTCACGGTCGAGATCGACGGCGCCGACAAGCCCGCCTGCGTCGCAGAAGCCGTATACCGCCACTACGCGTAGCGGCGCGAGGAAAAGGAGGCGGTCGATGACGACCACCGAGACCGGACCGAACGATATACGGGCGCAGATCGTCCCGCCGGACGGACGGATGTTCGTCGGCGGCGAGTGGATCGAGTCCAACGCCGGCCGGCGCGCGATCGTCGACCCGTCCAGCGGCCGGACCGTCGCCACGGTCGCGAACGCCTCGCCGGCCGACGCCGAGCAGGCGCTGGCCGCCGCCCGCCGCGCCTTCGACGAGGGGCCGTGGCCGAGGCTCACCCCGCGCGAGCGCGGCAGGGTCCTGTTGCGGGCGGCGGAGCTGCTGCGCGGGCGGGCCGAGGAGTTCGCCCGGCTCGAGTCGCTCAACACCGGCAAGCCGATCACCTTCAGCCGGATGGTGGACGTGGGGACGGCCATCGACGAGATCGAGTACTACGGCGCCCTCGCGACCGGGATCGAGGGGGCGACCCGGCACACGAACCGGCCGACCTTCGCGTACACCCGGCGCGAGCCGCTCGGCGTGGTGGCGGCGATCACCCCGTTCAACTTCCCGCTCATCCTGTCCCTGATCAAGATCGCGCCCGCGCTGGCCGCCGGGAACACGGTGATCCACAAGCCCGCCGAGGAGACCCCGCTCACCGCGCTGCTGATCGCCGGGCTGTTCCAGGAGGCGGGTATCCCCGAGGGCGTGTTCAACGTGCTGACCGGGGACGGCTCGGTCGGTGCCGCGCTGGTGCGCGACCCGCGCGTGGACAAGATCGCCTTCACCGGCTCGACGGCCGTGGGCCGCGGCATCGCGGCGACCGCCGCGGAAACCCTCAAGCACGTGACCGTGGAACTCGGCGGCAAGAGCGCGAACCTGATCTTCGCCGACGCCGACCTGGAGGCCGCGATCAACACGGCCGTCGCGGGCTTCGTCTACAACACCGGCCAGTTCTGCATGGCCGGCTCGCGGCTGCTGGTGCAGCGTCCGGTGTACGAGGACGTACTCAACGCGCTGGCCGGGGCCTGCGGGCACGTGCCGGTCGGCGACCCGTTCGACGAGGGCACCGTGGTCGGGCCGATGACCGGTCCGCGCCACCTGGACAAGGTCCGCTCGGTGCTGAACCAGGCGCGGCAGAGCGGCGTCAAGGTCCTCGGCGACCACCCGGTCGGGGCCGCCGCGACCGACGCCGCCGGCGGCACGGCGGGCGGCTACTGGACCGGGCCGACCGTGCTGGCCGACGTGGCCCAGGACTCCGCGTTCGTACAGGAGGAGATCTTCGGCCCGGTGCTGACCGTGCAGCCCTTCGACACCGAGGACGAGGCGGTGACCCTGGCCAACGGCACCTCCTACGGCCTGGCCGCCGGGCTGCAGACCACGAACATCGCGCGGGCGCACCGGGTGGCGGACCGGCTGCGTGCCGGGATCGTCTGGGTCAACGGCTGGGCGCTGCTCGACTCGGCGCTGCCCTTTGGCGGGGTCAACCAGTCCGGCTACGGCCGGGAGGGCGGACCCGAGGGGCTGAACGAGTACCTGCAGACCAAGTCGGTGCTGATCTCGACGGAGCAGTGACAGCTGCTGCTGAGGCGGCAGTGTCCTTACACGAAGTCCTTACACGAACGCGCGTCCCGGTCCGGACCCCCGTGCCGGGCCGGGACGCGTGTCTGTGCCCCTAGTTCGGGTAGCCGAGGCTGGTGTCGCCGGACAGCGTGCCGAGCGTGATGCTCCGGTTCGAGGCGTCGTCCACCAGCCGCGGCTCGACCGAGCGGTCGCCGGACTGGGTCTGGCCGGAGACCCGGTAGGTCGTGCCCGCCGGAACGACCACGCTCGCGTCTCCCGACTGGACCGACGCGTTCACGATCGTGGGCGCTGCCGCGAAGTCCAGGGAGAGATCGCCGGACAGAACCGTCGCCTCGACGTGCGGCGAACGCAGCCGGTCGCCGCTGACCGAACCGGAGCGGGTGTACACCCCGAGGTAGCCGGAGTCCCCGTCGAGGATGACGTCGCCGGAGGTCGCCTCGGCGTGCACGGCTCCGCTCATGCCGGTCACCGCCACGTTCCCCGAGTCGGCGGTGGCCCCCACCATGGCCGAGGCGGGCACGCTGAGCCGCAGTTGCGCGCCGCAGCCGCCGACCCCGAACGGCGAGTCGTGGGAGGAGTCGCAGCTCTCCGTGACGGTCAGGACGTCACCCGACCAGCTCTCGGTGATCGTGGGCCGCTCGGTGACCCAGGTCAGCGTCTGCACCAGGGACACCATGCCGGCCGGTCCGGGGACGATGGACACGTCGCCGCTGGTGAGCTGCACGTTCACCTGGGAGACGGCGTGCTGCTGCGTCCAAGTACGGGTGCTGCTCTGCTGGGCGGCCCAGCCGAAGACCGGCACGGCCGCGGCCACCACGACCAGCACGGCCGAGCAGGCCGCCACGAGCAGCCACAGCCCCCGTCGCCGCGGCCTTTCGGCCGCGACCTGATCCCTCTGCGCGAACATGATCGCGCTCACCCCGCGTTCAGGTAGTGCAGGACCGCCAGGACCCTGCGATGGTCGCCCTCGTCGGGCGGTAGGTCGAGCTTGGTGAAGATGCTGTTGATGTGCTTGCCGACCGCGCTCTCGGTGATCGTCAGGTTCTGCGCGATCCGGGCGTTCGACCGGCCCTCCGCCATCAAGCCGAGCACCTCGCGCTCGCGCGGGGTGAGCCGGTCCAGCGGATCGCTGCGCTTGCGCAGCAGCAGCTGCGAGACGACCTCCGGGTCGAGGGCGGTGCCGCCCGCGGCCACCCGCTGCAAGGCGTCGATGAACTCTGCGACATCGGCGACCCGGTCCTTGAGCAGGTAGCCGATCGCGGCCGTGTTCGTCGCGAGCAGGTCGGCGGCGTAACGCTCCTCGACGTACTGCGAGAGCATCAGCACCGCGACCTCGGGCCAGGCCTGCCGGATCAGCTGGGCCGCGCGCACCCCCTCGTCCGAATGGCCGGGCGGCATCCGCACGTCCACCACCGCGACGTCCGGCCGGTGCTCCTCCACCGCCTTCAGCAGCGCTTCGGCGTCGCCCACGGCGGCGACCACGGTGATGCCGGAACCCTCCAGCACCCTGGTCAGTCCCGCGCGCAGCAGCACGGAATCCTCGGCGATCACAGCACGCACGGCAACTCCACGATGATCACGGTCGGGCCGCCGACCGGGCTGGACAGGCTGAAGGTGCCGTCGACCGAGCGGGCCCGCCGGGCCAGTCCGGCCAGGCCGCTGCCGAACGCCGGGTCCGCGCCGCCGACCCCGTCGTCCGAGATCCGCAGCCGCAGCCGCGCGCCGGTCCGCTCCACCTCGACCCGCGCCTCGGCGGCCTTCGCGTGCTTGGCGATGTTGGTGAGCGCCTCGGCGACGACGAAGTACGCGACCGCCTCGACCGCGGGCGCGGCGCGTTCGGACACCGACACGGTCAGCCGCACCGGCAGCGGGGCGCGGGCCGCGATCCCGGACAGGGCCGCGTCGAGCCCGCGGTCGTCCAGCACCGCCGGGTGCAGGCCGCGGACCAGGTCGCGCAGCTCCACGAGCGCGGCCTTGGCCTCCTCGTGCGCGGACTCGATGACCGCGCGGGCCGGCTGTGGCAGGTCGGGCAGCTCGGCGCGGGCCAGGCCGAGGTTGATGGCCAGCGAGACCAGCCGCTGCTGCGCGCCGTCGTGCAGGTCCCGCTCGATCCGCCGCCGTTCGGCGTCCACGGCCTGCACCAGCGCGGAGCGGCTCTCGGTCAGCCCGGCGACCCGCTGCTCCAGCTCCACCGCGCGGTCGGGGCCGAGCAGCGCGGCGGCCGCCCGCAGGTCGAGCGCCGCGACCGTCCCGGCCAGCCAGGGGGTGACCCACAGCCCGACCAGACCGACCGCCGTGTTCAGCACGTCGCGATCGACCCAGCCCGTGGGGTGCAGCGGGGAGCCCGGCGGCAGCAGCGGAGCGTAGGCGAAGATCAGCGCCATCCCGAGGACGGTGATCCACAGCAGCACGATCCCCACCCCGGCCAGCGCGAACAGCGGCGCGGCCACCAGGTGGTAGCCGAGCTGCCGCCAGGCCGTGCCGGTGCGTACCGCCCGCAGCAGGCCCGTCCAGTTCGGCCGCCCGCCGGACAGCGGCTCGGTGTTCAGTTCGACGCCGAGCAGCCCGCGGAACCGGCCGCGCTGGAACGCCGAGGCGAGGGAGAGCAGCTGCGGCAGCAGGGCGATGCCGAGGGTCGGCGCGAGGATGAAAAACGATTCCATCTGCAGGACGGCCGCGAAGAGCAGCGCAGCCATCCAGCCGCTTCCGGCCACGATGAAGACGGTGTCGCGCCAGGCCGTCCGTGAGAACGGGCCGAGCAGGAACGACGCGCGTGGTGGCACGGCGGCGAGGGCCGGCGCGCGGATGGGTAGCCCCGTGGCAGCAGTCATGCTCCGCAGCCTACGTATCCCCGCGGCGGCCCCACCAGGACGCGGGCTACCGGTCGAGGGGTGGTGCCAGCCCCACCCCGGACCGGTATCGCAGATCGCTGACCAGGGCTGGACCGTCCCCGGATCGCGATCGAAGCACTGTTACATAACCTGACAAATTTCGTGAATCGGACAATACTCCGACGGATATGACCATGTATCACCCGATCGAGCGACCGTGAGCAGGTCCCGCGTCGGGCATGCTCGCAGTGCGGCCGTCCGGAGCTCCGGGCGGCGCGTTCGGGTTCAAGGGAGGGAGCGGGCCGTGGGTCTCGCTATTCTGATCGTCCTGGTCACCGTCGCGGTCGCCCTGCTGATCATCACCGACCGAAGGCGGATGCGGGGGGACGGCCGGATCGAGCGCGAGGACGGGCCGGCCCTCGAGTACATCAATGTGTTCATCGGCACGCTCTACATGGTGCTGCTGTCTCTCATCGTGGTGCTGATGTGGCAGAACGTCTCCGACGTGGGCGGCGACGTGCGCGCCGAGGCGGCCGGGCTGCAGGCGATGGTGCAGACCGCGCAGCGGCTGCCCGCCACGGAGGGCGTCCCGTTGATCGACGCGGCCCACCAGTACGCCGCCAGCGTGCTGAACACCGAGTGGCCGCCGAAGGCCGGGACCGACTCCGCCACCGATGCCCCGGCCGGGCACATCCTGGATGAGGCCCGCGCGGCGGTCTCCCACCCGGTCGCCGCGGGTACCTCGGCGGGCACCATCGAGGACCAGGCGCTGAGCGAGATCCAGTCGGTCTCCGACGCCCGCGACGACCGGCTGGCCAAGTCCTCCGGCAGCGTACCGACGTTCCTGCTGATCGCGCTCGCGGTGCTCAGCCTGATCACCATCGCGACCCCGCTCACCCTCGGCCTGCGCACCCACGCGGTGGCGTTCACCGGGTTCGTCGTCACCACGGCGCTGGTCTGCCTGGCCTTCTGGCTGGTGGTCGAGCTGCAGTCGCCCTATCACGGGCTGATCCACGCCAGCCCCCAACCACTGCGCGAGCTGGTGGCCAAGGCCTGAGCGGGAGCGACCGAGCCGATGCGCCGCAGCGCCGTACGTCTCAGCATCCTGCTCTTATTCGGCCTGGCCTGCGCCGGCGCCCCGGCGGCTGCCGCCGAGGGCATCGCGCAGTCCGCCCACCAGGAGCCCGAACCCAAACCGTCCCTCGATCTCGACCTCGACCTAGATCTCGACGCTCTGCACCTCTCCACGTTCACCGACAGGCTCCCCGGCCAGGAGGCCGCGAACTTCCAGGCCCGAGCGGGCGATCCGGTGCGCCGGTTCTACCTGCTGCGCAACGATGGCGTACTGCCGCTGGCCGACGTCTCGGTGCAAGACCCGGACGCGGCAGGCGCGACGCTGCACTGCGGACCGTCCGGCACGCCGACCCTCTCAGTCCTCGCCCCGCTGAGCTGGGCCTCCTGCTCGGCCACCTTCACGGCAGTGACCGGCAAACACCGGACAACAGTCACGGCCACCGCCACGTCGCCGACCTTCAAGCGTTCCCTCTCCGGGTGGACCGTCGCAGGTTACGCGGCAGTCGAGCCCGGCCTCCAGGTCGGCGTCTCCTTCGGAAATGGCGGCAACCTGCCCGCAGGCACCAACGTCCCGGCCACGGTCACCATCACGGACACCGGCACGGTCAAGCTGCACGACCTCACTCCAGAAACCCTGCAACTGCTCTCCAGCCTGACCTGCGCGCCCCAAGGCTCTGATGACGCCGACGACTCCGACGATCCCGACGACTCCCTCGTGGCCGAACTCGACCCAGGCGAGTCAGCACGCTGCACCGCGACGCTCGCCACGACACCCGGGACGCACTCCGGCAGCCTGACCATCGCCGCGAGGTGGACCTGGGAGCGTCCGATCACGGTCCAGGGCCCCCAGTGGCGTCGAGTGCTGACGATCCGGTCCGTGGCGGACACGTCGTACGCCGCCGCCCCGCCGCTGTCCAATCCCGTGCTCCAACCACGTGCCGCCGCTCCCCCGCCGCCCAGCCCGTCCCCGGTGCGAACCAGCCCCGCGGCCGTTGTACCGCGGCCGTCTCCGTCCCCGACGCCCACCCCTAGCCCGACGCCGAGTCACGCCGTGCTGTTCGGCAACCCGCAGTACCCGGTCTCGCACGGGCTCTCGCTGCCGCTGAAGGTGCTGGCCATCATCGTCGTACCCGCGATCGCGGTGGGCCGCCGTGCGGCCAGCTCACTCGGCCGGAGCTAGTGCCGGGGCACTGGTCCGACTCAGGCCCCGAAGTCGACCGCCGTCCAGGTGACCCCGCCGTCGTCAGTCCGTAGCAGCGCGCCCGCGCCCTGCGGATCGACGGCGGGGCCGTGCACCACGAAGCCGGTCGTGTCGGTCGTGAACACCGGATCGTTCCAGCCGGTGCCCCCGTCCGCCTCGGTGTCCTGCGTGGTCCAGGACTGGTCGGCGGTGTTCAGGTAGAGCCAGCTCGCCGACGAGACCGAGGCGATCAACAGCGTACCGGTCGGGGTCGCAGCAAGCTGCGACGCGATGCCGTACAGCGGCGCGGTCCCGGCGTCCGTCGTGGTGCGCGCCGCATCCACCGAGCGGTACGCCTCCTTCACCGCCTTCTGGAAGCCCGCGTTCCCGACGCACAGCAGGGCCACCCGTTCCTGCGGCAGCGCGACCACGTCGGTGAGCGCGAGATCGTCGGACTTGACGCACGGAGACGGCCGAGAGATCCAGTGCCGCGCATCGGTCGTGACGTAGAGCAGGTCCGACGCCGGACCCGGCACCGCGACGTAGACCGTGCGGCCGTGCGCGGAGATGACCGGGGCGAAGGTCACCGGCAGCTTGACCGGAACCCGTTGCCAGCCCGGACGATCGACCGCGCTGCGCCAGACGGTGGTCGGCTCCGTGCACTGATATTCGGGCTCGCCGATGGCGCAGGGCGAGACCGCGGCGTACACGGCTGCGGGGGTCGCGGCCAGGGCGAGCACCTGCTGGCCCGAGCCCGGGATGGCGGCCCGGTGCCAGTGCCGCCCGCCGTCGTCGGTGGCGTACAGCGAGGGCCCGAACGCCCAGCCGTGGCGGGCATCGGCGAACCGCACGTCCGTGACGCCGGGCTCTCCGGAGGCGGCCAGCGGGGCGTCGGGCGCGCCGACCCGCGACCAGGTCCGGCCGCCGTTGGTGCTGGTCACCACGGCTGTGCACGTCGAGGTTCCGCAGGGCACCGTCCCGAGCACCCAGCCCTGGTGGACCGAGGGCCACGAGGTCGACTGCGCCCGGAACCCGCTGACCGTACGCTCCGGGCCGCGCGTACCCGTGCTCGTGCCCGTGCTCGCGCCCATCGCGGGCGGCGCCGTCAATCCGACGGTCAGCAGAGCGGCCGCCGCGGCGAGGGCGGTCGAGGCACGCGAATACGAGGACGTGGACACAGCTCTGCTCCTCCTCCGTGAGCGGCCGGTACGCAGCCGCGAAATCCATCCCGTCGCACCACCGTATCCACCGCGTCCCGCGATCCGGCCCCGGGCCGCTCGCCGGTTGGTCCGAACGGGGGATCACCCGGCCCGCGGCTTCGGCTGCCACGACACCGGGTGCAAAGTCCCGGCCGCGATCTATATCCGGCCGATGATGGGTAGGTGTGCTTCCCGAGGAGGCGCAGATGCGTACCGCTTGGGACTCAGAGGCACAGGCCAACGCGTTCACCCGGGGTCTGTTCGACGGGCTGCCGGCCAAATACGACCTGCTTGCCGAAGTACTCTCCTTCGGCCAGAACCGGCGCTGGCGGCATGCGATGGTCGACGCCGCGCTGCGGGTGAACCCGCAGGCGCACCGGGTGCTCGACGTGGCGACGGGCACGGCCGGGGTCGCGCTGGCCTGGACCCGGCGGGCCCCGGTGGACGTCGTGGGCGTCGACCTGACCGAGGAGATGCTCCGGCAGGGCCGGGAGCGCGTCGCCCGGCAGAACGCCGAACAGCAGATCCGCCTGGTGGTCGGCCGCGCCGAACAGCTCCCGTTCCCGGACGCCTCCTTCGACGCGCTCACCTTCACCTACCTGCTGCGCTACGTGACCGATCCGGCCGCGACGCTGCGCGAGCTGGCCCGGGTGGTCCGGCCCGGCGGAGCGGTCGCAAGCCTCGAATTCGCTGTTCCGGAGCACCCGGTCTGGCACCGGGCGTGGCTGGGCTATACGCGCGCGATCCTTCCCGCAGCGGGCTACGTGACCGGAGGCCGCGAGTGGGCCGAGGTGGGCCGCTTCCTCGGCCCGTCGATCTCAGAGCACTACCAGCGCCACCCGGTCGCCGAGACGGTCGAGCAGTGGCGCGAAGCAGGTCTCGAAGACGTCAGGACGCGCCCGATGAGCCTGGGCGGCGGCATCGTCATGTGGGGCCGGAAGAAGGCGGCGTAGCAGCCATGGCCACGACCGAGTCAGACCCGCTGCCGCCCGCCTTCTACGCGAAGGGCGGCAGCGTCCGCTCCGACTGGTGGACGGTCCTGCATCCGCCGTACACGCTGTGGCACCTGTCCTACGTGGCGATCGGCGCGGCGCTCGCCCCGAGCGTGAACTGGGCGATCCTCGGCGCGACGCTGCTCGCCTTCGCGCTCGCCGTGGGCATCGCAGCACACGCACTCGACGAGTGGAACGGCCGTCCGCTGCGCACCGGCATCAGCGATCGAGCACTGTGGGCCGCCGCGGTGCTCTCCCTCGCCGCCGCGACCGCCGTCGGCATCGTGACCCTCCCGCACACCAGCCCGATCGTGATCCCCTTCATCCTGGCCGGAATCGTGCTCGTGCTCGGATACAACCTGGAGCTGTTCGGCGGGGCGCTGCACACCGACCTCGGATTCGCCCTGGCCTGGGGCGCGTTCCCGGCCGCCGTCGGCTACGTCGCGCAGGCCCCACCGCTGAACAGTCCGCACACGCTCGCCGCGATCGTCGCGGTGGCCGCTGCGACCGCCCTGTCCGCCGCACAGCGCAAGCTGAGCACTCCCGCGCGCCTGCTGCGTCGGCGGACCGCGAGCGTGGCCGGCTCCCTGGAACTCGCCGACGGCGCCTCACTGGTCCTCGACCGGGCCACCCTCCTCGCCCCGCTGGACGCGGCCCTGCGCCTGCTCTGCTACGTGATCCCGTCCATCGCCGCCGCAATGCTGCTGGCCCGCCTCACCCATTGGTGACCGTCGCCGCCAACTCCACCAGCCAATCCCGCACGCCCCCCGGCTCCCCGACCACGCCGCCGTCCGCAATCGGCGCCCCGCTCAACGCCTCCACCGCCTGCTTCCCCAGGCCGGCGATCCGCTCCTCCACGGCCTCCCGAGCCCCGACCCGCTCCATCAGGTCCCGGATCTCATCCACCGCGCCCGCGCTGCCCAAGTCGACCAAGCCCCGCAGCCGTTCCCGCCCCACCCCGTCCAGCCTCTGATACGCCTCCGCGAGCAGCACGGTGCACTTCCCGTCCCGCAGGTCGTCGCCCGAGGGCTTGCCGGTGGCAATCGGATCGGCGAACGCGCCCAACAAGTCATCACGCAACTGGAAGGCCAGCCCCAGCGCCACGCCATACGCCTCATACGCCGCCGACAACGGCTCGTCCGCACCCGCCAACGCCGCGCCGAAACACAGCGGCCCCGTGGTCGTGCACGCGGCCGTCTTCGCACGTGCCACCCGCAACGCATCGTCGATGTCGTACGAACCTCGGGCCTGGGTGACCAAATCAAGGTACTGGCCCTGGATCGTCGAGGCCCGCATCGTGTCGTAGACCGGTCGGCCGCGATCAATGGCCACAGTCGTCAGACCGCTCTCCCGCAGCAACTGGTCGGCCCACACCAGGCACAGGTCCCCCGCCGCTATCGCCGCCCCCACGCCGAACTGCTCCGAGTCCCCGCGCCACCCGGCCGACGCGTGCCGTCGCGCGAAGCTGCGATGCAGCGTCGGACCCCCGCGCCGAGTGGCCGAGCGGTCCATCACGTCGTCGTGAATCAGGGCACAGGCCTGCAGCAACTCCAGCGACGCGGCAGCCCGCACCGTCGCGTCGTCCACAGCTCCCCCGGCTCCGGCCCAGCCCAGCACGCACAGCGTGGCCCGCAGCCGTTTCCCGCCGCGCGAGACCAGATCGGCGATCGCCGAGACGAACTCCCGCTCCCCCGGATCACCGGCCTCGTCAAGCCGCGCGCCGACAAATCCCCGCAGCGCCTCGTCCACCCGCGAACGCAGCGGCTCCAGTTCGCGCATGTCCGACCTCCCAGTCCGCCACCTCAGGCATACCCCCACCCTTCCGCCTCATCCCCCACCTCCGCCCCGTCCTGTCCGCCCTGCCTGTCTCCCCCGTTGACCATCCCCTCCCCCCAGCGCTACGGTGCGCATCAAGTTAAGAAGCTTTACCATCTTCAAGGAGCCGCCATGCCTCCGCTCCACCCGCACACACGCACACGCACACGCACACGCACACAGCCACTCACACACTCGCGCGCCACCCGCATGACCGCCGTCGTCGCCACCACCGCCCTCGCCGCCGCGCTCAGCATCGGTGCGCAGGGCGCCGCACACGCAGCCTCGGCCGGCCTGATCCGCGTCGACCAGGTCGGCTACCTACCCGGCGACGCGAAGGTCGGCTACCTCATGACCGGCGCGGCCGTGTCAGGGGCCAAATACGCCGTAGTCAACTCCGCCGGCAAGACGGTTCTGTCCGGCAAGGTCGGCGCCACCAGCCGCGGCAACTGGAACAGCGCCTATCCGGACGTGTATCCGATCACCTTCACGTCGCTCACCACGCCCGGCAAGTACCACCTGACCGTGACCGGAGGCGCCACGGCCACCTCACCCACCTTCAACATCGCAGCCTCCGCATCAGCCCTCTACGCGAAGCTGGTGACCGACGGGGTCAGCTTCTACCAGGTCCAGCGGGACGGGCCGAACGTGATCGCCGGCGCGCTGAACCGGAAGCCGTCGCACCTGAACGACGCGAAGGCCGCGGTTTACGAGTGGCCCGACTTCGCGTCCGGCGGCTCCGACACCATCACCGACAGCGACCTGACCAAGGCCGGCGGCACCCGCGACGTGTCAGGCGGCTGGTTCGACGCCGGCGACTTCCTGAAGTTCACCCACACAGCCGCCTACGGGGACGCGCTGCTGTTCGCGTCGCAGCGGGCCCTCGGCTCGTCCGCCCCCGCCTCCCTCGCCACCGAAGCGCACTTCGGCGAGTTCTGGCTCAACAAGATGTGGGATCAGTCCACGAAGACGCTCTACCTCCAGGTCGGCATCGGCTCGGGCAACGACGCGGGCACGTTCGCCGGTGACCACGACCTCTGGCGCCTGCCGCAGGCCGACGACTCCGACTCGTCCACGGCGGACCGCTACTCCGCCGCCCACCGCCCTGTGTTCGCGGCCGCCCCGGCCGGAGCGAAGATCAGCCCGAACCTGGCCGGCCGGGTCGCCGCCGCCTTCGCCCTCGCAGCCCAGGTGGACGCCACCGCCGATCCGACCCAGGCCGCCGCCGAGTATCAGGCCGCGACCTCGCTGTACGCGCAGGCGAACACGACCAACCCGCCGAACCCCCTGGTCACCGCCCTGCCCAACGCGTACTACCCGGAAAACACCTGGCACGACGACATGGAGTTCGGCGCGGCAGAACTCGCCCTAGCCGCCCGAGCACTCCACCACAGCGCCACCCCCTACCTGACCGACGCAGCAAAGTGGGCAAAGAACTACATCGCCTCCGACACCGGCGACACCTTCAACCTCTACGACACCAGCGCCCTCGCCCACGCCGACCTGATCAAGGCGATGGCGAACGCCGGCAACCCGTCCGGATCAGGCCTCGCAGTCGGCAAGGCCGCGCTGGTGGCGGACCTCAAGCGCCAACTGCAGACCGCGGCGTCCAAGGCCTCGTCAGACATCTTCCACGCCGGCGGGGTCTACACGGACTTCGACGTGGACAGCCACACCTTCGGCTTCCTCACCACAGAGGCTCTCTACACAAAGGCCAGCGGTGACACCAGCTTCGCCACCTTCGCCACCGAGCAGCGCGACTGGCTCTTCGGCGCGAACGCCTGGGGCACCGGCTTCATGGTCGGCGAAGGAACCACCTATCCCCACTGCATGCAGCACCAGGTAGCCAACCTGAGCGGCACCACCACCGGAAAATCACCAGTTGACACAGGCGCGGTAGTCAACGGCCCCAACAGCACCGACCAGTTCTCCGGCGGCCTAGGCGACCTGCAGACCGGAATGAAGGCCTGCCCGTCCGTCGGCGACCCCTTCAACGCTTTCACCGGCCACGGTTCCCGCTACGTAGACGACGTCCGCAGCTGGCAGTCCAGCGAGCCCGCCCTGGACATGACCGGCAGCGCCATCATCGCCGCCGCCCTCCAGGAGTAGCAGGACCAGGAAGACCAGGAGCAGTCGCAGCCCGCGACGACGCCGAACGAGTCACGACTCGGCTCAGCCAGCCTGCCGCTCCCACTCAATGCCTGGTCAGGGGCCGATCCGTCGGTCCCTGACCAGGATTTTTGCTCTTCCGTCACCGACCCTCTCGTGAGGTGGTATGGTCTCTGCGACTCGCCAGGGTTCCCTCAGGCTCTGCCCGGCGACCAGTCGACATTCCGATAGACGAGAATGGAGCTCCATGAGAGCGCTCATTTGCCTTGTTTGCTGGATCTGGATGTGGAGCTAGGTCGCAACTCCACCGGGCGGGGCATGCGGACTTCGAATCCTGCGCCCCGGCGCACCTCGCGCACCACCCCCCGAGCGAGTGACTAGCAGCAACCGCACCTCCCGAACTAACTTCTCCCTAGAGAGCTTCCCTCTAGGGAGATTTTTTGTACCAGGACACAAAGAAGAGATTATCCGGACCGGATCAGGGGGAGGACCGAGCGCAGGAGTGTCCACGAGGAGGGGACGACTGCGCCGTGCCTCATGAGGACTCTGAGGCCATCGACGGATTCGCCCGCGCCCATCTGGCGTCCCTCGTACTCGAATTGCAGTCGGCCAGGTTGCGCCACACGTTGTCCCAACGGCGGCTCAGCACGCTGCTCGGCCTCACCGAAATCGTAGTGGGCAAGTGGGAGACCGGTACCGACGTGCCGTCCACGGACAACTTCGTCCGCTGGGTTGATCGGCTCGGCTTCACCGTGGACATTCTCGACCGGGCGCGACAGGCCGCATCCGATCCGCCTACCGCACACGACCCCGAGACCCCTGAGGCGTACGCGATAAGGCGGCTCGTCGGGGCGCTCAGAACTGCACGCCTCGAGGCGGGGTTCACCCGAAAGGCCGTGGGCGGCGAAATGGATGTCAGCACACGAACGATCTTGATGTGGGAAACCGCGGCACGCCAGCCGCGGGTGCTGCATCTGATCGCGTGGGCCGACGTGCTGGGATGCAGCCTAGTGCTGACCGCGTCATGAGCAGTCGGTAACGACGGGGGGCTTTGGGCACGCGCCAGGGTCGCGCTACGGTCATAGCGGTTGAAGCGGCACGGTTCGGCGCAGCCTGGGGTGGATGGGGATCTGCGTGACAATTGACGTCGGGGGTGACGAGCAGCGCGGTTCGGGCGTCCGAAACCGGCTGGGCGGCACGGTGTACGGATCGGCAGTGCAGGCGGGGACAGTACACGGCGGCGTCCATATTCATCAGGGTTCGGATACAGCAGTGCCGACGCCGTGGCAGCTGCCTGCGCCGCCACGACGGTTCGTCGATCGGTCTGCGGAGTTCTCCTGGTTGGACCGGATGTGCGTGACCGGGGCCGAGTCCGGGGCTGGCGTCGAAGCTGAGGCCGATGCTGTCGGCCCGGGTCCGGATTCGTACTCGGGCTCGGGCTCGGGCACGAACTCGGACTCCGTCCTCGACCTGTCCGGGCCGGGACTGATCGTGCTCAACGGACCGGCGGGGGTCGGCAAGACGGCGCTGGGGCTGTCCTGGCTGCACCACCGCCGGGAGCGCTTCCCCGGCGGGCAGCTGCATGCCGACCTGCGCGCGTTCGGGCAGCCCGTCTCGCCGCTCATCGTGCTTCACAGCTTTCTGATTGCCCTGGGGATCGCACCGGAACGGTTGCCGACCGCACTCGCCGACTGCGCCGCACTGTACCGCTCGGTCACCGCGTCACGGCGCATCGCGCTGCTGCTGGACGGGGCGGCTTCCAGCGCCCAAGTGCGACCCCTGATTCCGGGCGGCCAGTCCGCGGTCACGCTGGTGACGAGTACCTGGCGGCTGACCGGACTGGCGCTCGACGGGGCGCGCTGGCTGCCGGTGAACCCGTTGCCCGTGGCCGACGCGGTCGGGCTGCTCGCCGTCGTCGCCGGGGCCGATCGGCTGGCCGGCGCCACCGCTACCGCAGCCGCCCGGCAGGTCGCGCAGTTCTGCGGCGGACTCCCGCTGGCGCTGTGCCTGGTCGGCGCGCAGTTGGCCGCTCGGCCGTACCAGAACGTGCCGGACCTGGCCGCCGAACTGGCCGACGAGCGCCAGCGGCTGGAGCGGTTGACCACCGAGGGAGACGGTTTGCGACAGGTCATCGACGTCTGTTACCGGGAGCTCCCGGACGTGCCGGCGCGGGTCTACCGGATCCTCGGCAGGCTGCCGCTCTCCCGTTTCAGCACCGCTCCGGTCGCCGCGGCGACCGCGCTCGCGTCCGACGAGGCGCGCGAGGCGCTACGGACGCTGGCCGACGCGAACCTGCTGCAACAGACCGGTGCGGACACGTACGCATTCCACGACCTGGTCCGCCTGCACGCCCGGGAGACCTCCAGGCAGGCGCAGTTCCGCCGAGAAGGCGACGAGGCGGTGGCGCGTGCCGGGCACTGGTACCTGGCGGGCGCCATCGCGGCGTCGACAGCGGTGCGGCCCTATCGGCGCGACCCGCCGAGCCCGGTGACCGACGTCGCAGCACCGCTCGAATTTGACGACCTGAACACCGCGCTCGACTGGCTGGACGCCGAAGCGCCCCAGCTGCTTTCTATCGCACGGCACGCATTCGAGCACGGACACGCCGAGCTCGCGCTTCGCATGTCGGCGCAGATGTGGGCGCTGTTCGCCTATCGGCGGCCTTACGAGCTGTGGCGGGAGTTCGACCTGCTCGGGCTGGAGTGCGCACGCGCGCTGGGCGATATCGGCGGCCAGGCCCGGATGCTGCGCAGGCTGGGCCGCATGTACACGGACGTGGGGAGCTATCAGGACGCTACCGGCACCCTCACGCAGGCGCGGGAGCTCTATTCGGCGCTCGGCGCCCGGCATGAGGAGGCCACCGTCCTGAACAGCCTCGGCGTCGTACTGCTGCGCCGGGGCGAAGCCCGAGCCGGCGCCGAGCTCATCGCCCGCGCACTCGGTATCCATGGCGACCTCGGCGACACCCGGCAGGTCGGGACGGTGTCGATCGACCTGGGCGACGCACTCCTCGAAGCCGGTGAGCCCGGCGCGGCATTGGCCAGGCTGCTCGAGGCCGCCGAGTCGCTGAAGGACTCGCCCGACGTGTACAGCCAGGCCCGTCTACGCACCCTGATCGGTCGCGCCCGGACCCACGTCGGTGAGTACGAGGACGCACACGGCTCGCTGAACGCGGCACTCGGCGCGATGCGCTCGGTCGATTCGGACTTCGGACGCGCCGAGGCGCTCGGCTACCTGGGCGAGCTCGCCGAACGCCGCGAAGAGCACACCGTCGCCGAATCCTGCTACGCGCAGGCCGCGGAACTGCTCACCGGGCTGGGCGCACCGCGGGACGCCTGGCTGCTCCGGCGTATCAGCGCGCTCACTCCGCTTTCCCGGCGCGTCCTCGATCCCGGTCCCAGCGGCTGAGGCCGACCCGGACCGGATGGCCGGCGCGGAGCCGTTCGAGCTGCCCGGCGTCGAGGCAGTCCTCGACCGGGGAGACCGCGCCGACCTTCCAACCCGCATACAGGACCGCCTGGGCCAAGGACTCCACGGCGTTGCCCGTCGCGAGCCAGCCGTGCAGAAAGGAGGCGAACAGCGCGTCCCCCGCACCGGTGGCGTTCACCACGCCGCGCGGTGCCAAGCCCTCGGCCTCGACGAGCAATCCGTCCCGCAGGCCCAGCAGGCAACCGCGCGGACCGAGGCCCACCGCCACGACGGCGCAGCCGGGATAGCGTCCGAAGACCCGTCCGATCCAGCGCCGCGGTGCGCAGGGCAGTTTCTCGTGGCTGCAGAACAGCACGTCCGCGGCCTCAAGCCAGGGCCGGTCGTACGGATCGTCAAGATCGCCGATCAGGTGCACGTCCACGGCGATCGGCAGCTTGAGCCGCCTTGCAGTGGGCAGCAGAGCGCGGGCGAACACGGTGTTGGTGAGCACGGCCAGATCAGCGTCCTGAGCAAGCTGCTCGAAGCACTCCGGCGGGTACTCGACCGTGTCGACCTCGCTCAGGTAGGGATGCCCGGCGCGCTTGCCGTCACGGTCCACCAGGACCAGGCCCAGCGACGAGCCCGGACCGGTGACGATCCCCGGGCCGTCCAGGCCGTGCCGGGCCAGCTCGCTGCGGATCGCCGTCCCGGCCGGGTCATCCCCGACCACACTGCACAGATCCACCTCGTTTCCCAGTGCACTGAGAACCCGGGCCACGTGTGTGCCCACGCCGCCCACGCCGACGTGCATCCACGGCGGCTGCCGGCTCGGTTGATAGGGGATCGGGAATTCTTCGACGGGCATGGTCAGGTACAAGCTCGCCACTCCGGCGACGACGATCCTGCTGCTCATCCGGAACTCCTTACTCCTTGGAACAGGGGTCTGATTTCGGTGGATCCGAACCGGGCCTGCGTGCTGATCAGCGACGAATGAGCGTGGGCAGCGCGGCGGGCTCGACGGACACAGCGCCGGTGGGCTGTGTCAACCCCAGCTCTCGGTACAGCAGCCGGCGCATGTTGCGGGAGAACCGGCCGGGTTGCGACGTGATACGCGCGGCGACCCGTGCGTAGCCGTCCCGGCGGAACTCCGGGGTCAGCCGGCCCAGCTGGACCGTGAGCGGACGGCGTCCGGACAGCCGTGGCGCGACCCTCGCCAGCTCCCCCATCGGCGAGGCCGGGTCCACGTCTGCCGACACCGGCGCGCCGAAGACCACCGGTATCCCGGCGGCCGTGGCGTACAGGCTGGTCGAACCGTGGTCCCCGATCACCAGGTCGGAGGCGGCCAGTACGGCGCGCCAGTCGGCCTCCGGCGGCACCAGGCCAAGGCCGCCGCGCAGCGCCTCGCTCAGCCAGGCCCGCATCTGCCAGCGGCCGTGCCCGAACCAGGCGTTGGGGTGCGCGAGCGCGACGACCCGGTACTCGTCCCGGGGCAGCTCGGCGACCAGCCGGACCAGCAGCTCGGGCGCCCGGCCGAGCAGCGAGGAGGCGCCCCAGGTGGTCGCGACCGTCACCAGGCGCCGCCCCGGAGGCACCCCCAGCGCGTCCCGGTATGCGAACCGGTAGGGCAGGCTCGCCGCGATCCGGTCGTGACAGGGGTCGCCGACGACCACCGCGTGCGGGACCGCCTGCGGGCAGGTGCGCTCGAGCCGCTGCCGCTCCTCGTCGTGTGCGAGCACGATCGACTCCGGTATCAGCACCCCGTCACGCACCAGCCACTGCGCGCCGAGGCCGTACGCCTCGCGACCCCGGACCACATGGCCGTACTGCCCCGCCGACACCCGCTTGTTGAAGCCCGCGCCGTGCGGCACCAGCACCACGGGGGTGTGCAGCTCGTGGATGCCCTCGTGCCCGGCCGCGATGGCGAGCGTGAAGGTGGAGTCCGCGGCCTGCCGCCACGGGATCACCAGGGCGCCGATCCCGCCGAGGAAGTCGTCCACCCCGTTTTCGAACACGCCCCCGCCCGGGCTGGTGAAGAGCACCTGCACCCGGAAATCCGCCTCGAAGAGCTCTGCGATCTCCAGCAACCGCTGTCCGTTGGTGACCGTGTCCACCACGATCAGCACGGTCGCGCAGTCGGTGCGCGTGCACCACCGCTGCGCGTCCGGACCGACCGGCACCTTGCGCCATTCGTCCACGGATATGACACTCATCTCGTTCCCCCTGAGTCCTCGCCCCACCACGGGTCCTGCCAGGGTTATGCCACCCGGGCGTGACGTCCGGCTTGCAACCGGGTTGACGTCCGCCTTGCACCGCATATGCAGCGGAAATGTCATTCGCACACGGCTTCGCGGGGCGCCGTGGACCGTCGACGGAGTCTGGCCTCTGCGTCACCATTGCGCCACAATGTGTGCTGATGCCGGGTCAGGGGTCGCGGGCGGCGGCCGTCACCGGGCAGCGCGGAGGGGACGCCGGTGGAGTTTCGCGTGCTGGGCGCCGTCGAGCTCTGGGTGGAGGGCGGGCGGCGGGAACTCGGCAGCCGCAAGGAGCAGTGCACGCTCGCGGTGCTGCTGCTGTCGGCCGGCCGCATCGTGTCGGCGGACCTGCTCGGCGAATGCATCTGGGGCGACGATCCGCCGGTCAAGGCGCGCGAAACGCTGCACGCCTATATCTCCCGGCTACGCAAGCACCTGCGCGACGCCAGCGTGGATCCGGGGGTGCTGATCACCACCGCCGGCCAGGGGTACCGGCTGGACATCCCGGCGGAGTGCGTCGACGCCCGCCGCTTCGAGTACCTGGCCCACGAGGCCGACGCCGTCGCGGCGAAGGAACCCGAGCTGGCCACCGCCCTGCTGCGCGAGGCGCTCGCCCTGTTCGGCGGCGAGCCGCTGGCGGGGCTGGCCGGGGACTGGGCGCACACGACGCGGGCCGGCCTGCTGGAGGGTCGGCGGGCCGTCATGCTGCGCCACGCCGAGCTCGGGCTGCGTTTCGGCCGCCCCGACCGGTTCATCGGCGAGCTGACCGAGCTGACCAGCCGGGGCCCGGTGGACCAGACTGCGGTCGGACTGCTGATGACGGCGCTCTACAAGGCGGGCCGGCTGCCGGAGTCCCTGGTCGTGTACCGGGAGACCAGGAACCGGCTCCGCCGCGAACTCGGCGTCGAACCGGGGCACGAACTCAGTGGTCTGCATCAACGGATCCTGCGGGGCGAAACGGATCCGGGCTCGCCGGGCTCCGCACCCGCATCGCCCGCCGCGCCGCCTCCCGAGCCCGTGCCCGACACCCTCGATCGCGCCACGGCCCATTTCACCGGGCGCACCGACCAGATGAACGCCCTGCTGGAGGCCATCGACGGGGACCTGCGGGCCGGCTCGTCCTCGGTGCAGGTCATCGCCGGAATGCCCGGGGCCGGGAAGACGACGCTCGCGGTGCATCTGGCGCACCGGCTGCGGGAGCGGTTCCCCGGCGGCACGCTCCAGCTCAACCTGCGCGGGCACGATCCGCAGCGCGCCCCGATGGAGCCCGGCGAGGCGCTCGTCGCGCTGCTCAGCGTGATCGGCGCGGACGTCGAGCAGAGCGCCACGCACCCGGCCTCGCTCGACTCCTGCGCCGCCCTGTGGCGCGCCCGCACCGCCGGCCGACGGGTCCTGGTACTGCTCGACGACGCCCGCGACGCCGACCAGGTGAGACTCCTGATACCGGTCGCGCCCGGCAGCCTCGTGCTCATCACGACGCGCACCCGCATGACGCAGTTCGAGCACGCGCACGTGTGCTCGCTCGACGCGCTGGAGCCGGCCGACGCGGCCGAGCTGTTCGGCAACCTGGTCGGCGCGGGCCGGATCGATCAGCCCGCCCGGCTGCTGGAGGTGGCCGCGCTGTGCGCGGGGCTGCCGCTGGCCGTCGCCGTGGCGGCGGGGCACTTCCGGTCCCGCCCGACCTGGCTGATCGGGGACCTGGCCGAGCGGCTCAAGCGCGCGTGGAGCCGTTTCGACAGTGCCGATCGCGACGAGGACGACCGGGACGGCGACGAGCTGACCCGCCCGGTCAGGATCGCCTTCGACCTGTCCTATCGAGAGCTGTCCCCGGCCCACCAGCGGCTGCTGCGTCGGCTGAGCCTGCACTCCGGCGAGCAGATCAGCCTGCACGCGGCCGCCGCCCTGCACGGTGCGTCGGCCGACGAGACCGACCGGGCGCTGGACGTGCTGGTCGGCCGCAACCTCGTGGAGGAGACCGAGCGGTACCACTACCGGATGCACGATCTGGTGCGCGGATACGCGGCCCGGCGGATCCGTCTGGACGAGGACGAGGCTGCCCGGCACAGTGCGGTGCGCCGCCTGCTCGACTTCTACCTGCACGCCGCGAACCGCGCGGCACACGCCCTGCGGCCGGATGACCAACAGTTGGATCAGGACTCGAATCGACCGGCGGAGGAGCTGCCGCCGGTCGACCTGCCGGCCCAGGCGCTGACCTGGTTCAGCGCCGAGTATCCGAACATCCTCGGCGCCGTCCGGCGCAGCCTCGAGCACCGCTGGTTCGAGCACGCCGCCCACCTGTCGCACGCGCTCGCCCACTACTTCGACCGGCAGGGGCTCTGGCACCAGGCGCTGGAATCCCACGAACGCGCGCTGCACGCGTGGTACTCGATCGGCGACGCCGCCGGACAGGCCGGGGCGCTCACGGACCTCGCCGAGTCGCACTGGCGGGTCGGCAGCCACGAGTCCGCGCTGATGTGCGCGCAGACCGCCCACGGGCTGTACCGGGACCTGGCCGACCGGGCCGGCCAGGCGGACGCGCTGCTCCAGACCGGCCGGATCCAGCTCTCGGCCCGCCGGCCCGTCCAGGCCGAGGAGAGCTTCCGCGACTGCGCGGCGCTGCGGAAGGGGCTGAACGACCGGCGCGGACTCGCCAGGGCCTTAGAGGGCCTGGGGATCGCCGCGAGCGATTTCGGCTCCCCGCTGCGGTCGATCGGCTACTTCGAGGACGCCCTGCGGATTGCCCGCGACCTGCGCGATCGCGGTATCGAGCGCGGTTGCCTGAACAATCTCGGCGAGGTCTGCCAACAGCTCGGCCGGCTGACCGAGGCGATGGACTACTACCGCCTCTCGCTGGAGATCGTGCAGGAGCTCGGCAACCGGCAGCAGGCGGCGGTGCTCGCCAACAACATCGGCGTGCTGCACAGCCGCGCCGGTGACCACCATGCGGCACTCGACTCGCTGCGCAGTGCGCTGACCACCTTTCAGGAGCTCGGCGACGTGCGCAGCGAGATCGAAACCCTGGTCGGCATTGCGCAGCCGTATCTGCGCCTGCAACGCACGTCCCAGGCGCTGATCCAGTTGCAGCGGGCCCTGACACTCGTGGATCAGGTCGGGGATCCGCTGTTGAGTGCGCGGGTGCAGCATGCGCTCGGGGCGGTCTACCGGCAGCAGGTCAGATACCCGGACGCGCTCAAGGCTTATCGCAGTGCGCTGCTGCACGCGCGGCGGGCGGCGGCGCCGGCGGATCAGGCTCGGGCGTACCGGCGGATCGGGGACATTCTCGCGGTGACGCGGGGGGCGGGGGCGGCGCGGCAGCAGTGGCGCAAGGCGCTGGAGCTGTTCGAGGAGCTGAGACTGCCCGAGGCGCAGGAGGTCAGGGAGCTGCTCGGGGCCGGTTCGGAGGAGGGAAAACGGTCCGGAACGGGGTGACCCCCGGCATCACGGGGGGGATGCGATGCCGGGGGTCCATCCGGCGGGAACGAGTCCACACGCCGGGTGATAGATCAGACGGGGTGGGGTGTCTGATCATGAGTTAGTGTGTCAGCTTCCCGCAGTCGGGGGAAGAGCGAGGTTCGTTTTACTCAGGCAAAATCCCCACCAGGAGTGTCAACAGACGGTTTTGCCGGGGTGAAATCCGCAGGACGGAACCGGACAAACCGCCGCGGCTGGTGGTAAGGGGTGCCGGGCCGGTACGAGTAGGACGGACCGGGGATTTCAGTCGGGCGGCGGCGCGGCTGGCGGGTTCGGTGGGTCGGGAGTGGTCGCTGGGGCGGGGCCGGGGGTGGCGGCGGGGAGCAGGGCGCGGACGGCGGCGATCGTGTCGGCGTCGGCGGCCTCCTTGTCCGGGCGGTAGCGCACGACGCGGGCGAAGCGCAGCGCCACGCCGCCGGGGTAGCGCGGGCTGACCTGCACTCCGTCCAGTTCGATCTCGACGACGAGCTCGGGGCGCAGGTACACGGTCCAGTCTGTGCGGCGCTGCTCGTACCGCGGGAACTGCTCGGTCTGCCAGGCCAGCAGCTCGTCGGTCAGGCCCTTGAAGGTCTTGCCGACCATGACCGGCGGGCCGCCGTCCGGGTCGCGCGCGCCGAGGTGCAGGTTGGAGAGGTATCCGGTGCGGCGGCCGTGGCCCCACTCGGCGGCGAGGACGACCAGGTCGAGGGTGTGCACCGGCTTGACCTTCTGCCAGGCCCTGCCACGCCGGCCGGCCGCGTACGGCGCGGCGAGCGACTTGACCATGATGCCCTCGTGTCCGGCGGCGAGGGCCGCGTCGAGCAGGGCCTGCGCCTCGTCGGGGGTGGGGCGGTGCACCCCCGGGATGACGTAGGGCCCTGCGACCCTGGCCAGGGCGCTGTGACGCTCGGCGAGCGGCGCGTCGAGCAGGTCCGTGCCGTCGAGGTGGAGGAGGTCGAAGAAGTACGGGCGCAGCAGCAGATCCCGTTCGGAGGTGGCGCCGAAGCGGCTCATCGTCTCCTGGAACGGGCGCGGGCGGCCGTCGTCGGCCAGCGCGAGGGTCTCGCCGTCCAGGACCACGGTTTCGCAGGGCAGCGCGCGGACCAGTTCGACCAGCTCGGGCACGCTGGCGGTGATCTCGCGCAGGGTCCGGGTGTAGATACTCACCTTCTCGCCGTCCCGGTGCACCTGGATGCGCGCGCCGTCCAGCTTGTACTCCACGCTGACCTCGCCGAGCTCGGCGAGTGCGTCGGCCAGGGACTCGGCCGGGGAGGCCAGCATCGGGCGCAGCGGACGGCCGACCTGGAGAGCGAAGCCGGTGAGTGCGTCCGGTCCGCCGTGCAGGGCGGCCGCGGCGGTGTCGGGTAGCGAGCCGGAGAGCATGAAGGCCCGGCGGACCTGGTCGCCCGGCAGCTCGGCGGCCTTGGCGATCGCGTCCAGCATGACGCCCTCGAGCGCGCCCTGGCGCAGCTCTCCGGTCAGCAGCCTGATCAGGAAGTCCTGCTCGGCGGCGGTGGCCGCCTTCAGCAGCGCGGCGAGCAGGTCGGCACGCCGGTTGCGCGAGCCGGTCCCGGAGGTGTGGGCGAGCGCCTCGAGCGCGCTGTCCACCTCGGCAACGGTGAGGGTGGCGGCGGGTGCAGGCGGCGCGTCGAGCTGGACGAGCGTGCGCCAGCCGGTACCGAAGCGGCCCTGTAGCGGGACGCCGACGAGGTAGGCGGCGATCGTGGGTAGCTCGGGGAGTTCGGCGGCGCGCAGGATCGTGGCGAGGGCCTCGACTTTGGCCAGGCGCGACCGGGTCGCCGCCACGGTGGCGGAGACTTGGACGACCTCGGCGAAGAGCATGTCCCCATGGTCGCGCGGGGCACTGACAATCCGCGCGCCGGGGCCGTTGAGCTGCTACGACCGGGTGGCCAGGGCTGAGCTGCTACGACCGGGTGGCCAGGACTGAGCTGCTACGACTGATGCGCTACGACGCGAGGCTTTGCAGGGCCTCGCCGGTCAGCCGGAAGACGGTCCACTCGTCCATGGGCACGGCGCCGAGCGACTTGTAGAAGCCGATCGACGGCTCGTTCCAGTCGAGTACGGACCACTCGACCCGTCCGTACCCGCGCTCGACCGCGGTCTGCGCCAGCCGGGTGAGCAGGGCGCGCCCGTGGCCGCCGCCGCGCGCGTACGGCTTCACGTAGAGGTCTTCCAGGTAGATGCCGTGCTTGCCCAGCCAGGTGGAGAAGTTCAGGAACCACAGCGCGAAGCCGACTGCCTCGCCGGTCTCGTCATCCTCGGCGATATGCGCGAACACGGCCGGGTGCTCGCCGAACAGCGCCTCGCGCAGCTGGGCCTCGGTGGCCGTCGCCTCGTGCCGGGCACGCTCGTATTCGGCCAGTTCGCGCACCATCGCGAGCACGGCCGGTACGTCGTCCGGCGTAGCGGGTCGGATCATCCGTCAAGAGTAGCGGGCTCGGGGACGGGTCCTGGAACGGGCCGCAGGGCGGGGGCCGCGGCCGCGACGGCGAGCACCAGCACGACCGGGACGACGAGGGCGGCGGACAGTCCGATCAGCTCGGCCAGGCCGCCGATCAGGATCGGCCCGATGATGAAGCCGAGGAAGCCGAGGCTCGCCACCCGCGCGATGCCCTGACCCGCCCGCTCCGGGTCACGGCTGCCCGCCGCGGTGAATACCTGGGGCACGATGCACGACAGACCCGCGCCCAGACAGCCGAAGCCGATGACGCCCGCGGCGGGTTCGTTGATCAGCAGCCCGATCCCGAGGCCGACCGAGGCGAGCACGCCGCAGCCGCGCACCAGCCGCACCGGGCCGAGCGCCGCGGCGAGCCGGTCGCCGACCAGTCGCCCAGCGGTCATCGCGATGGCGAACGTGGCGTAGGCGCTGGCCGCGAACCCGGCGGTGGTGCCGAGGTTGTCGTGCAGGTAGACGGCGCTCCAGTCGGCCGCCGCGCCCTCGCCGACGAGGCAGCAGAAGGCGAGCGCGCCGAGGAAGAGGACGGAGGAGGGGGCGGTGATCAGGGTCAGGGAGGAGCGCAGGGAGGTGCGGAGGTGGAGGCGGGGCGAGCGGGTGGGGGCAGGTGAGGGCACAGGGGGGGGGCGAACGGGGGCGGAGTCCGCGGCAGCAGAGCGCGGCGGGACGGCGGGCACGTAGGCCCAGCGGGACGACCAGCCGACGCCTAGTACGACGAGCACGGTGACGGACCCGAAGGTCGCCCCGGGGCCGAGTCCGGCGCGGGCCAGCAGTCCGCCCGCCGCCGAGCCGATGAAGCCGCCGATGCTGTAGACGGCGTGGAAGGAGGACATGATCGGCCGCTGCCACGCGCGCTCCACCTCGACGGCGTTGGCGTTCATCGCGACGTTCAGCGTCCCGTGCACCGCGCCGAAGCCGAAGAGCGCGAGCACCAGCAGCGGCAGGTTCGGCGCGAACGCCGGGGCGATCAGGATCGCGCCGTCGACGATCGCGGCCGGGACCATGACCCGGCCGCTGCCGTACCGGTCCACCAGCCGCCCGACCGCCTGCATGCCGAAGATGGCGCCGGCGGCGAAGGCCAGCAGGGCGAAGCTGAGCTTGCCGTCACTCAGGTGCAGGCCCTGCTTGACCGCCGGGATCCGGGAGGTCCACGAGCCGAGGATCACGCCGTAGAGCAGGAAGAGCAGCGCGGCCGCAACCCGACCGTGTATCAGCACGCTGCGTTCTACGGTGGTGCCGACGGTCATTGGGCCACCCTAGCGCGCTCGCTTTACCCGTGGAGCGGGCGCTTCGCCTGGTCCTGGGGACGTTCGGCGAGGTGGAAGGCGAGGATTGCGGAGGTGAAGGGTGCGCGGAGGACGATGGGGGCGGGGTTGTCGGGGCTGGCGGAGTCGACGGAGTTGTCGGGGCTGAAGGTGCCGCGGGAGTCGACGGAGGCGGGCCGGGGCTGGAGTAGCCGCTCGGGGTGACCAGGTACGTGACCAGCGAGCGGGCCGGGACGTACGCCGTGAACGTGCCGCCGACGACCGAGATTCCCGCCTGCGCGGTCGCGGTGCTGGACGCGTTGGTCAGATGGGGCGTGGCGGTGCCGCCGCCGATCCCGGTGTTCCCCAGGGAGTACGAGACCGGATCAGCGCTGTTCGACGTGTTGAGGGCGACCACCGCGACCGTGCCGTCGGTGTTCTTGAAGGCAGTCAGGTCGAGGTTGCGGTCGGCGCTGGTCACGCCGATCCGGGTCGCGCCCGGGTGGACGTAGCGGCTGTAGTTCGCGAAGGCCCACAGGCGGCCGGACGCGGCGACCTGCGCGCCGTCTATCTCCAGCAGGCTCTCGTTGTCGCCGTTCGACGACGGGGTCGCGCTGCCCCACCAGTACAGGAACGCGCCGAGGTTCGCCGAGGTCAGGCCGGTGTATATGTGCTGGGCCCAGGTGAAGCCGGAGGCGTCGCTGCCGTCGTCCCAGGCCGGGTTCCAGCCGTCGAAGGTGGACCATTCGGTCTGCCAGACCGGTTTGCCCTGCGCGGCGAGCGGTCCGGCCACGGACGCGGTGTAGCCGTGACTGGTGATCAGCTTCACGTACGAGTCAGCCACCGGGTCCGCGGTGATCGCGCCGGTGTAGCCGGCCGCGTAGTCCCAACCCTCTGCCGCACAGCACTCGAGCCGGGTGAACAGGCCGGAGGCGGCGAGGGTCGGGCCGAACACGTCGGCGAAGTTCGCGGTCTGCGCCGGTGTCAGCACCATGCCGGAGTAGCTGGGCGCGAGGTTGGCCTCGTTCTCGAAGCCCAGATAGTCCAAGGCAATCCCGTCGGCCCGGTAGTCCTTCGCGTACTGGACGAGGTAGTTCGCATAGGCCTGACGCCAGTCGCCGCCGGCGCAGTCCGCCCCGGGCACGCCGCACAGCACGCCGCCGCCGCTGTCGGCCCCGTTCGTCTTCATGAACGCCGGCGCGCCCCAGGCGTCGGCGAGGAACTGCGTGACGCCGTAGCCCTGCGCCTGCTTCGCGATCCACTCCTGGCCCTCGTCGTCGCCGAGTGCCCGGTAGGCGGGTTTGGCGGCGGGGCCGCTCGACGCGGTCGGCTCGATGGTGCCGCCGGGGTCGGACGGGATCTCGTTGCGCAGGATGGTCAGCCCGGCGCCGGTGGTCGGGCTGAACAGCAGGTCGAGCACTCGCTGCCGAGTGGCGGGCGCGGCGTGCATCACGGTGACGGCCTGCCCGAAGGCTTCTGACGCCCCGAAGCCGCTGATCGTCTGATAGGTCGTGGACCCGTCGATGATCGCGGTCGGGGTGGTCGGGGCCGGATCGCTCCGGGACGTGGCCGCGGGGAGGACGGTGGTGACGGCGGCGGTGACGGCGGTCATCACGGCGGCGGTGAAACGCGAATCCCGTGGGGCGAAGGGCACGAAGGTACAGCTTCCGATCTCGCTGGCAGGCCAGGGAGAAGAAGGTACGGAGTCGGGACCGCCGACTCAAGTTGATCGCCGTCCGGGCGGGGCCGGGGCGCCGCTCCCGTGAAAGTTTCACGGGCCGCGACGGCCGGGCCGGAGCTTGGAAGGGGGCTTAGAAGGTGGAGAAATCCCAGGTCGGGCCGCCGTGACCGGAGGCCGAGTGCACGGCGAGCACCGCGAAGACCACGAGGTCCGCGACGCCGAGCGCGAGGCCCAGCAGGGCGCGGCCGCGGCGGCTTGTGCGGCGGCGCAGGGCCGTGATGCCCAGGGCGATGGCCAGCGGGCCGAGCACCACATTGGCGAACAGCAGGCCGACCAGTCCGCTGACGAACGAGACGACGGCCATGCCGCCGCTGTCGGTGCGGCTGGTGTTGGTGCCGGAGGCGAGCTCAGCCACGGCGCACCGCCTTGCGGGCCACGGCGGTACGCGCGGCGAAGATAATCAGCCAGCCGGCGATGACGGCCGACGCCGCGAGGGCGACCGGGCCGGTGACGAAGGTCAGCGCGCCCATGAACACGGCGAACAGGGCGAGACCTGCCATCAGGAGAATCATGGCGTTGCCTTCCGGGCCGCTCTGCGCGGCCGGTAGCGATTGAATCCGTAACAGTTGTTCACTGAAATCCAGAGTACACTCCGGAAGGTCGGAGAACAGTCGTTTACCGAGTGAGATGGATCACAGACCGTGCACGACACCGAGCAGGACACTGACGTACCTGCCGCCGCCGCTCCCGGCGTTCCCGCCGTCCCCCCCGCCCCCGCAGGCGGGATCCGGCAGGCGCGCAAGCTGCGGACCCGGCAGGCGCTGCTCGACGCGGCGCTGCGGCTGCTCGAACACCAGAGCTTGAGCAGCCTGGGACTGCGCGAGGTCACCCGTGAGGCCGGCATCGCCCCGGCCGCGTTCTACCGGCACTTCACCGACCTGGCGCAGCTCGGCGTCGCGCTGGTCGAGGAGTCCTTCGGCAGCCTGCACGCGATGGTCCGGGAGATCCGCAGCCAGGGCGGCGACGTGGACGAGATGATCGGCCGGTCGGTGAGCGTGATAGCAGAGCACGTACACGAGCACCGGGCGCATTTCCGCTTCGTCGCCCGGGAGAGGCACGGAGGCGTGACCGCCGTGCGCGCGGCCATCGCCGCCGAGTTGGACGGCTTCGTGCGGGACCTGGTCGAGGATCTGTCCGGGCAGCCCGAGGCGGTCGGGTGGTCGGCGGCGCAGCTGCGAGTCCTGGCAGAGCTCTACGTCAACCAGACGATGCTGACGGCGACGGCCATTCTGGACACCTTGGCCGACGCCGGGGAAGCGGCGGATCCGGCCGCTGAGCAGCGGATTCTGGAGACGGCGCGGATGCAGCTGCTGCTGATCTCCCTGGGCCGGCGGCACTGGCTCGACGAGCGCTGAGTTGGTTGGGGCGGCAGGGGCGCTCTGGACTGTGCCCTCGTTGCCCTCGTGATGCACAGTCACCTGGTAGTCGCGGCGCATGGCCACGCGACCCCATACGGGAGGGAATGTGTCTCTCGCGCGCGGACAAGACCGGGGGCTCACCCACCCTCCCTCTCGAAAACTCCCTTCGAACGGCGTGCGACTTTCATCCACCGGCGGCACCCGGCAGCGACACTGGGCGGCGGCATCGGGCGGCATCGGCCTCCCCCATCGAATGGTTCTGATTCAGCGCCGTGTGAGTTTCATCCGGAGTCGCTGGTCGTACGAAAGTTCGCCGCCGAGGTTTGACAGTGGGCGGGAACTGCCGCGATGCTGAGCCCGTGAGAGCGCTCTCAAGGGGCGCGCCCACGACCCCCGCGCTCGCCAACGGGCGTGTAATCAGCGAATAATACGGTGAGTGGTCGGCCCCCGACGGCGCGCTTCGGGACAGCGTGCGGCACTGGGGCGTCGGGTGCGGCGCGGGTGGACCCGGCCTCGTCCGGACCACCGGAAGAGGGGATCCCCCATGACAGTCACCGCCGGACCCGCCCGAGTCGGTGCACGGCCGGAGAGGTCCGCGGCGACCGCGACCGCGACCGGGCGCCGCTTCCCCGTCGGCTTCCACTGGGGCGCGGCCTCCTCCGCGTACCAGATCGAGGGGGCCTGGGACGAGGACGGGCGCGAGCCCTCGATCTGGGACACCTTCGCCCGCACGCCCGGCAGGGTCCGCAACGGGGACAACGGCGACGTCGCGATCGACCACTACCACCGCTACGCCGAGGACGTCCGGCTGATCAGCGAGCTGGGGCTCACCGCGTACCGCTTCTCCACCGCCTGGCCCCGGATCCAGCCCGGCGGCCGCGGCCCGGGGAACGCCCGCGGCCTGGACTTCTACTCACGCCTGGTGGACGAGCTGCTCGACGCCGGCGTCACCCCGTTCCTGACCCTCTACCACTGGGACCTGCCGCAGGCCCTCGAGGACGCGGGCGGCTGGGCGAACCGGGAGACCGCGCTGCGCTTCGGCGAGTACGCGGACCTGGTCGCGCGGCGGCTCGGCGACCGGGTGAACTTCTGGACCACGCTCAACGAGCCCTGGTGCTCGGCCTATCTCGGCTACAGCTCGGGCGCCCACGCCCCGGGCCGCACCGAGCCCGCCGTCTCGCTCAGCGCCGTGCACCACCTGAACCTCGCCCACGGCCTGGCCGTCGAGGCGGTGCGCGCGGCGGTCGGCGGTCCGGTCCAGCTCTCCGCGACGCTCAACCTGTGCGCGGTGCGCACGACCGAGGACAGCCCGGAGAACCAGGAGGCTGTACGCCGCATCGACGGCGTCGCGAACCGCCTGTTCCTCGACCCGATGCTGCGCGGCGAGTACCCGGAGGACGTGCTGGCCGACACGGCGCGGCTCACCGACTGGTCCTTCGTGCGGGACGGCGATCTGGCGAAGATCAACGCCCGGATCGATTCCCTCGGGGTCAACTACTACAACCCGACCTTCGTCGCCGCGCCGGACGGGACCGGACCGGCCCCCGAGAGCGCGGAGTTCCCCGGCTGCGAGGATCTGAGCTTCCCCCGGGTGGACCTGCCGCGCACCGTGATGGACTGGCCGATCGATGCCGACGCGCTGTACGCGCTGCTGCTGCGGGTGCACCAGGACTACGACGGCATCCCGATGGTCATCACCGAGAACGGAATGGCGAACGACGACTACGTCGGCCCGACCGGCGAGGTGCACGACCCGGAGCGGATCGCTTATGTCTCCGACCACCTCGATGCGGCAGCGCGCGCCATCGCCGACGGGGTGGACCTGCGCGGCTACTTCCAGTGGTCGCTGCACGACAACTTCGAGTGGGCGTACGGATACGGCAAGCGCTTCGGGATCATCTACGTGGACTACCCGACCCAGAAGCGGATCCTGAAGTCGTCGGCGCACTGGTACCGGGACCTGATCGCCCGCGAGCAGGGCCTGGCGGAGAGCGACTGAGGATTGAGCGGGACCGCTGACTGGTGACCGGTGATCGGTGACTTTGTCCGTCTGAAACGGACAGAGTCACCGACTCCACGCCGACGAATATCGGGACCGGTGACCGTGGTACCCCAGCCCGGACTCCGATATCCCGGACTACCTCAGCCTGCGGGGTAGGTGGTTCCGGTGATCCAGTCGGTCCCGAGCACCAGGGTCACCTGGGTGTACGCGGTCGACAGGGCCACGTCCGTGGTGGGGATGCCCAGTGCCTTGGCGACCGCGGCGGCCGAGTCGGCGCGGGTGGAGGGGTAGTAGACCTTCGTGGTCGCGGTCTTCGCCAGCGTGCCGCCGACCGTGGCCATCGTGAAGCCGTCGTTGACCAGGGCGGTCTTGATCGCCGCGGCCCGTCCGTTGACGTTGCTGCCGTTGAAGACGGCGACGTGGACCTCGGACTTGATCACGTTCACCGCGCCGGTGGTCGGGGATCCGGAGGCGTTGGCCGACGCGGAGCCCGAGGCGGCCGGGCTGCCCGACCCGGACGCCGGGGCGCTGGAACCTGACACGGCGGGAGCACTCGAGTTCGTGCCGAGCGCGCCCTGCGACGTGGTGGCGTCCGCGGTCGCTCCGGCCGCGGTCGAGCTGCCGGATGGCTGGGTGAGGAAGTAGGCGACCAGCGCGAGCACGACGACGCCGACGGTGCCGCCGATCACGACGAGCTTCCGGTTCCCGCCGCTGCCGTTGCCGCCGCCGCTGTGACTGGCACCGCGGCTGCCGCCGTGGCCCGAAGCGGCCCGGCTCGCGCTGCGGCTCGACGCCGCCTCGCGCTCCTGGCCGCGCCCGCGCGGGGCTGAGTCACGGTCCTGATCGCGGTCGTCGTCGCGGCCGTCCGGGTTGCGGCCGTCCCGGCCGCGCCGCTCCGGATCCCAGGGCTCCGCACCGCGGCCGTCCTGGCCGCGGGTGTCACCGCGGCCGCGCTCCGACCGACCGCGCGGGGCGAACTCGTCGAGATCGACGTCGTGGTTGATCCGGCCGCCCTCGGGACGCGGCGGCTCGGAGCGGTAGGTCTTCGAGCGGGATTCCTCCAGGAGCGGCTCGTCCGACCCGAACTGCTCGGCGTAGAACTGGTCGGCCCGGTTCTCCTCGGGACGGCCCATCCGCGGACGCGGCGGCTCCGAGCGGAACGGCTCCGGGCCCTGAGCGGCCATCGGGTCAGGCATCGGCGGCAGGCCCGCGCCGGGGCCGGCACCAGGGCCGGGAGGCGGCCCACCGTATCTGGACTGCTCGCCGGGAGGCGGGCCACCGTAGCGCGGCTGCTCACCGGACGGCGGGCCGCCGAAACGGCTCGGCTGGTCGGCCGAACGTGACGCGTCGAAGCGTCCCGGCTGGTCAGCCGGGGGCGGGCCGCCGAAGCGGGGCTCTTCGCCCGAAGGCGGGCCGCCGAAACGGCTCGGCTGGTCGGCCGA